>JACCDX011553329.1_pt1 | contig 84234 bp, 53 predicted proteins | sample 7449681 | NCBI WGS metagenome assembly JACCDX01 (sample SAMN15323450, study PRJNA562643) | freshwater metagenome | isolation source: river surface water | place: USA:Blue River Watershed | collected 2017-08-18 | reverse complement strand
CCGCGACCAGATGCCAATATATTTGCGGATAGCGAAACACAAAAATATGGCATGCCGTCGGGTCACATGCAAATATATGCGGCGGTAAGTGCGTTTTATTGGTTATCGATGAGAATACATCCGGCTTGGGAATGGATTGGGATAGGCGGTTTGATGGCGATTTCTGCTGCAGAAAGATATGTGACAAGAAAACATTCCGTAATACAGTTGGTTGTTGGAGCAATCATTGGAACTGTAACAGGATGGGCGACGTATATTTTTTCGGCGAGTCGCAATAGGAACAACTAATCTGGTATTAGAGTATAATATATGTCGTCGGGAGATTATATTCGATACAAACGTATTACTCACAATTTAAATAGATTAGACGATTTTCCACAAGTACTGACGAATACACAATACGCGGAATTTAAAGGAATTTCTTTAGAGAAAAATATTCCTTCCATGGATAAATATGAATATTGGCGTCTTTTGCCAGAAACAGCTCGAACCATGTCGGGTATATTGAGATTAAACCCATCCAACTGTTCGGATTATTGTCAAATGCCCAGGCCAAATATGTCACTTCAGACATTGTCTTTGCCAACGGAAGGACCAAAAGCACCTATTGCATTGAAGAAACGCAATCAAGATAAATTGAGTGTGAAAAATTCGTGTAGATGCACTCTTACTTTTTAAAAATCAATGGTGAGTTATGAAATGTGCAATTTCTGAAATAAAAATGTAGTTTATTTCAGGAATATTTATTTTACGCATACATGGGATAAAGAATATATATGTTTATGTTTATATATAATATATGAGCACATTACCAACAGGATTCACAGGTCCTACCGGACCATTTGGTAATATCGGCCACACCGGTCAAACAGGAAATACTGGACAAAGAGGACCCACTGGTGCTATCGGCCCAGCAGGTTCTACCGGCCCCACCGGATTAATGGGCTTCACAGGAACCCCCGGTTCAGTTGGACCCATGGGACCAACCGGCCCCACCGGAGAAGTCGGTTTCACAGGAGCCACCGGAGAAGTCGGTTTCACAGGAGCCACCGGTGCTACCGGTGCTACCGGTTCCACTGGTGCAACAGGAGCAACCGGCGCTACTGGCGCAACCGGTGCAGCCGGAGACACCGGTGTAACTGGTACAACCGGACCCACGGGTGAGGTTGGTAGCACTGGCTCTATAGGATATACCGGTTCAACTGGATATACTGGTTATACCGGAATCACGGGAGAAACCGGAACGACTGGTTCAACAGGAAGCACCGGCATTCATGGAGACACGGGTTACACGGGCGAAACCGGCCAGACAGGTCCAACTGGTCGCGCAGATACCGGCCCTACTGGAAGCACCGGAAGCACGGGTGCAACCGGAGAAACCGGCCCTACCGGATATACTGGCGAAACCGGACCCACTGGCCCTACCGGTTACACTGGCGAAACCGGTGAAACCGGTTCAACTGGTCACACAGGTTACACAGGTGAAACAGGCGCTACCGGCCCCACTGGTTTAACGGGTGTAACCGGCCCCACTGGCCCCACCGGAGAAACCGGCCCTACCGGATATACTGGCGAAACCGGTTCGACCGGCCCTTCGGGATACACCGGACCCACTGGATATACCGGCGAAACCGGGCACACTGGATATACAGGCGAAACCGGACCCACTGGATATACCGGCGAAACCGGGCACACTGGATACACCGGCGAAACCGGACCCACTGGATATACCGGCGAAACCGGCGCCACGGGTTATACTGGCGAAACTGGCGCCACGGGTTATACTGGCGAAACCGGCGCCACGGGTTATACAGGCGAAACCGGCGCCACTGGTTATACTGGCGAAACCGGCGCCACTGGATATACTGGCGAAACCGGCCCCACTGGTTATACCGGAGAAACCGGCGCCACGGGATACACTGGTGAAACCGGCGCCACGGGATACACTGGTGAAACGGGCCCCACAGGTTACACGGGCGAAACTGGCCACACTGGATATACCGGTGAAACCGGCCACACTGGTTACACGGGCGAAACCGGACCCACAGGACATACTGGAGAAACCGGCGCCACGGGATATACCGGAGAAACCGGCGCCACGGGATACACTGGTGAAACTGGATTCACTGGATACACCGGCGAAACTGGTGTGACGGGTCCCACTGGTTACACTGGACCTACCGGCGTGACCGGCCCGACTGGTTCGACTGGTCCGGCAGGTGATACCGGTAGCACGGGACATATGGGTGAAACGGGTATAACAGGTAGCACCGGTTACACGGGTTATACTGGTCACACTGGAGAAACTGGTGTGACAGGTGAAACTGGTGTGACAGGTTCCACGGGATACACTGGAGAAACTGGTTATACTGGTTATACCGGAGAAACCGGTGTAACTGGTATCACGGGTGCAACTGGACCGACTGGATGGACTGGAAATTATGGACCTACCGGTGCTACCGGTGCTACTGGAAGTACTGGTGTAACTGGCCCCACTGGTGTGACGGGTTCTACCGGAAGCACGGGTGCGACGGGTTCTACCGGACAAGACGGCTATACTGGATATACTGGATATACTGGAGAAACCGGATACACCGGTATGACGGGTGATGTTGGAAATACCGGCGAAACCGGTCCCACCGGAAGCACCGGATACACCGGTTCAACCGGACCTACTGGCGAAACCGGACCCACCGGAAGCACAGGCGAGACGGGTATGCCCGGCCCCACGGGTGAAACTGGTCCCACTGGAAGCACCGGATACACGGGAGAAACCGGATACACGGGAGAAACCGGTCCCACTGGTCACACTGGCGAAACCGGCGAAACCGGCCCCACCGGTCCCACCGGGCAAACTGGCCCCACCGGGTCAATTGGCGAAACGGGTCCCACTGGCATGACCGGCCCGACCGGAACGACCGGTCCGACTGGATTGGCTGGGGCAACCGGTGCTACGGGAGAAACTGGTAATACTGGTATTACCGGATATACTGGTATGACCGGATTCACGGGATACACTGGTGTGACTGGAATGACCGGCCCTAGTGGCATGACCGGCACAACCGGAGAAACTGGACACACTGGTGTAACAGGTAACACAGGTATGACTGGCCCGACTGGTGAAACTGGCCCAACTGGAACAACTGGACAAACTGGTGCGACAGGTGTCACGGGTCCAACCGGAGAAACCGGCCCAACTGGAGCGACAAGCTCGACAGGAACAACCGGTCCGATTGGCGCAACGGGTGTAACCGGATATACCGGAACAACGGGCCCAACTGGTCCAGGCGGAACAACGGGTGTGACCGGACCCACCGGACCCACCGGCGTGGCTGGATTAACCGGAGCGACGGGCATCACGGGGCGCACTGGAATAACCGGACCCACCGGAGTCACTGGTAATACTGGTGCAACCGGCCCCACCGGACAAACTGGCCGCACCGGAATTACCGGTGTGACTGGCCCCACTGGCATGACGGGATACACTGGCGCCACGGGTGCAACTGGGGCAGCTGGGCCAACCGGATATACTGGACCTGTGGGCGTGACCGGTTATACGGGAGAAACTGGACTCACTGGAATGACGGGTGTGACTGGTTCTACCGGAACAACCGGAGCAACGGGTTATACTGGTATCACGGGTGTCACTGGTGTTACTGGTGTGAGTGGATACACGGGTGCAACTGGTTTTACCGGAGAAACCGGAATGACGGGTGAGACTGGTTCTAGCGGAGCCACTGGATATACGGGTGCTACCGGTTATACGGGAAATACGGGCATTACTGGAGTAACGGGTCCGACTGGAACAACCGGTTATACCGGAGCCACTGGTAATACTGGCGAGACTGGAGAGACTGGTATTACGGGAGCCACTGGTTATACCGGCGATACTGGTTACACTGGTGAAACCGGACCCACTGGAATCACCGGCACAACCGGACCTACTGGTCCAGCCATGACTGGTAATACGGGTATAACCGGTGTGACCGGCCCCACCGGACCCACTGGTCGTGTTGGAACTGGTTATACTGGACCCAGTGGTAACACCGGCCCTACCGGCGTGAGTGGATGGACTGGCGTGACGGGTCCCACTGGTGCCACCATAACCGGTGATACTGGATACACCGGCCCAACGGGCGCAACGGGTGCAACCGGACCTATGGGTTTGACCGGCGCCACCGGTGCTACCGGACCCATCGGTCCCACCGGAGCTACGGGCGTCACCGGTCATACAGGTATTACAGGTGCTACGGGTTTCACCGGTGAAACCGGTCCGTTGGGCGAAACTGGTGAGACCGGTCCAACTGGAGCGACGGGTCCCGCGGGCCCCACTGGAGTGACGGGACCCAGCGGCCCGACCGGTTCAACGGGAGAAACCGGAAGCGCTGGCCCAACCGGCCCGACGGGAAATACCGGTCCCACTGGCACGAGTTTAACTGGAAGCACGGGTGCAACTGGTCATACAGGTATCACAGGTGATATGGGTCCGGAGGGAGCTACGGGTGCGACCGGTGCTACTGGACCTGTCGGTCCAACTGGTGATACGGGGTTGGCCGGTCCGCAGGGTGTGCAGGGAGAATCCACCACGGGTTACACTGGTCCAGTGGGCCCGACCGGAGAGACGGGAGCAACGGGTTATACCGGCCCCGAAGGAGGTGTGGGTCCGACGGGACCCACCGGAGAAACGGGTCCTACCGGTGCTACCGGTGTCACTGGATATACTGGTATAACGGGTGCAACGGGTATCACGGGTGCGACGGGTGTGACTGGACCAATCGGCGTGACTGGACAGGATGCGGTGTTTCGTTACGCCGATGCCAATTTGCCGGAAGCGTCGTTTGATTTTGCTTTAGACTCTGTTGTTCCAACAAGCCAGAATGTGGTGAGTAATAGCAATGTTTTGATACGCGATGATTTGTCTGTTTCTTCTCATGCCCCTCACCCATATGAAACCATCATAACGGTGGGAAAACACGCAGCTGTAAAATGGATTGCTGGTGGTCAAGGCACAGGTATGGCTATTAGCACGGATGGCGGGGCGAAATGGAATGCTATAAATAATCCTCCTTTCACCACTAGATGCAATGATGTCGCTTATAATGGCAGTATTTGGGTTGCCGTGGGAACGGGAGGAGGTAATGTGTTGAGTTATAGTGTGAATGGAACGAATTGGGTCGGTGTGAATTATACGCCATTTAATGAAGGTATGCGCGTCAAATGGAATGGTCATATCTTTGTTGCAACTGGCGGTGCCGCCATTACATCATCCATTGTGTGCTCTTTAGATGGCATTTCCTGGATTGCGGGTCAAACCAGCAATGCATCCAGTATCACCGGTTTGGAATGGAACGGAAATTGTTGGTTGGTCGGAACATCCGACCCCTCTGCCAATATTTACACCAGCCAAGATTCATATTATTGGACATCGATACCGTCAAATGTATTTACTGCATGCAACGATTTCGCATGGGATAGCGAATCTAACGCGTGGATTGCGGTTGGAAAAGACGCGAGTTCAAATGGAGTTATTGCGAGAAGTTTAGATAATGGCGCGAACTGGACTGTTTTGACGAGCCCAATCACGGCGGAATTAACCAGTGTCGCATGGAATGGTGTCGTGTTTGTCGTCGTTGGCAAGTCAAATCAAGTGGCATTTAGTTACAACGGATTATTATTTTCCGCATCTTCGTCTTCTATTACGAATGGTTCGGGAGATAGTATGTTCGTCAGATGGGTCGATAATAAATTCGTTATTTGCGCACCGGGTGGTAAAATATGGACGAGCACAAATGGTATAGCGTGGCGTTCAACGTCTGTCGCAGCCATACCGTCGAATGTTTTGACAGTGGCTGTTAATACGATGCGCAGCGGTAAAATCACATTCCCATCGGATGTTTTGGTCAGTGCCGACAAAATTTCATACGATAATGGTAATACATGGACTACAATGAATGGTAACCCCAATTCAAACACCAAATCGGTTAGCACAAATGGTGATATTTGGTTATTCACCGATGGCAACACAGGTCTCACTTGCACAGACACACTTACACTTATAGACCCTATTGTAGTATCTGTGAGCGTTGGTGTTATTAATGCAGTCACATGGAATGGACATTATTGGTTAATTGGTGGAACCTCTGCAAAGATACACATCAGTTATGATGGATTTAGTTGGGTGCCAACAAATTCGGTATCTTCCACATGGAAGAGTTTGGCGTGGTCTTCGGGACAATCTTTATGGGTCGCTTCTTCCACCACTGGTATTTATACAAGTTCGGACGGAATAAACTGGACATTCAGAACCGCAACACATTACGGAGGTGCTGTTTATTGGAACGGCTCGATTTTCTTATGCTGCAACGCCGGAAATACAAATATGTCTCTCAGTAGCGACGGTATTACTTGGTCATCTATCGCGGTGGGAACGAATTATGGGTCAGTCATTCATTATGCATATGAATCAGGAGTTTGGGTCGCAGTGACTGCCACGAATATTTTATCGAGTGTTGATAATGGCACCACATGGCAAGATTCGGGAATTACGGGATACACTTTTGTAGGAGTGTGTTGGTCAGGAAGCAGATTCATTGTAAGCACAACCGCTACCGCATTAGCAGTTAGTAACGATGGTATTTCGTGGTCATTATCCGGCATTCCTTTCATAATGAACTCGACAATGGCATGGTCCGACCCAACGCGCGGTATCGCGAGATTACAGGCATCCGCATTGGTTGGAACACAAACTGGATTGTATTACTCTCCCGAAGGCACGAATTATATCCCCGTTTTCAACGGATTTGCCATGAAAACCGCGGCTTGGAACGGTCTTATTTGGGTAGCTGGCGGTTCGGGAACAAATACATTGGCCTGGAGTAAAGACGGAATAAATTGGACGGGATTGGGAGCTACTGTATTCAGTGTTGGATGTAATTCGGTCGCATGGAACGGGTCGATTTGGCTTGCTTCGGGAGAAGGAACGGGCAACACATTGGCATATTCCATAGATGGTGTAACCTGGACCGGATTGGGCAAAACAGTATTTGATGTGAAGGGCACCGCAGTCGCGTGGAATGGGTCGGTTTGGATAGCTGGCGGTGAGGGCAGTGCCAATACGTTGGCTATCAGTGCGGCAGTGGATGCGTCTTCATGGACGGGATTAGGAAAAACCGTATTTTCAACCCGATGTTTGGTGGTGCGTGCGGTCGGGAATCGGTTTATGGCTGGCGGAGATGGCGCGACAAACACAATGGCGTATAGTGATAATGGGTCGAGTTGGACGGGATTAGGCACGAGTATTGGATGTGTGGATTTGGACTGGAATGGACGGATGATTGTAGCAGCGACTGGAACTGGGTTTGCCCTTTCATACGATTTGGCGAATTGGGCGGAGACAGCTACCGGATTAACGAGCACAACGGGAGTGAAATGGGCGGGAAATAAATGGATTAGTTCGGGAGATGTTGTGAGAATTAGCGGTAATGGTGGTGATTGGGCGACAATCCATAATCAGGCGAGCACAAGTGTTGCGACAATGACCAAATATGGCGCGGCGAACACACCGGTGGGATATGTTGTGAAGGCGGGAGAGACATTGAGCGTGGTTGGTTCGGGAGAGGCAGTTATTAGTGTGAGAAAAACCTTGATTTAACGTGGGCGTTTGTGTGTGTGAATAATATTTTATTGTATTTAAAAAATATTATTTTTATAGAGGGTATTTTTGGAGAAGCAAAGCAAGGGTTTGTTTGAGTTCATCGATTTGTTGTTGCTGTGAATTGATGGTTTGTTGCTGTGAATTGATGGTTTGTTGCTGTTGTTGAACAATATCAATTAATTCACTGACGCCTTTCCATAGCATGGGGGTCATTCTGCCGTAATCCAACCCAAATAAATAGTCAGAACCATCTTCATTTTTGGGATACAATTTATCTGCGTATTTGTCCGAGTCTTTGATGGGGTTTTTGTTTGGATACACAGAATAAAATTCTTGCGCAATAAAACCGTCATCTACTTCACCACCAAGTTTCCAAGTGTATTGTCGTGCTTTTAATTTTTTAATGTTTTCAAGTTGGCTTGGCATGTCGGTTATATTTGTTTTTTTTCTTTCGTCTGACGTTGTTAAATAAGAAACGCTACTTGCTGTTGTGGATACAATAGACCCTCTGGGTGCCCCGGCATTTTGTGTTGAATCCAAAAAATATATATAATTTTGTGATACTGCTGAATATCTGCACACTATACCGCCATTATGATAATTATTATTATTAAATGTTGCGATACCAGTGAAAGTTGCAGAACTGTCGAATGTTGCGGGAGTCTTGAACGTTGTAGCAGTGCTGGTCATTGTCAGAACATCTGTGTGTCCTGTGGGAGCTGTTGTGCTCGTAGCAGAACCAGCACATTTAAATGTATGTGTGTTTAACGTCCAAAAAGTCAAACCTGGATTATTATCATATATTTTTGATGATACTGAAGTTCCATAGTTTAATCCATTATTTGAACCATTACTCATTGTGATGTTATCACCTTTCATAGTTGGCGCATTGGTGCCAAACGTGATTGTTTGCGTGCCGGATGCTGTTATGCCACCAGTGAATGTTGCAGTGCCAGAGAATGAATTTGTGCTTGTAAATGCATTCGCTCCATTTTCCAAAGGCACATTGGAACTCAACCTTGCGTCTGCAAGTGTTCCGCTGGAAATATTTGTTGCATTTAACCCAGTTATATTCGTTCCTACCATGGTTGGCGTATTTGTGCCAAACGTGATTGTTTGTGAAGCAGATGCATCAATCCCTCCGGTGAAAGTAGCTTTTCCTGTGTAATCAATGGACCATTTACTTCCTGAGAATCCTATATTTCCATTATTGTTTATATACAAATATCCAGAACCGCCCACATTTTGATTGACTCGAATTAAATCTGTGTTTGTGCCGGATGAAGTGGAGAATGTTTTGGCACCATATATAGTTTGCGCATTTGCCACATTGACCATGGTTTCTGTATCGTTCAAAATCATCCAGGCGCCAAGAGACGTAGCAACTATTCGACCGCAAGTCATATTCGCATTTATTAACACAGCAGCAGGTCCACTGCTGTTAGTTGAATAAACTCCACTGGCGTCATTCGAATATCCCATCTGAATCCAATCAGTTGATGAGGGTTTTGCAGAAATAACAGTAGCAATGTTGTTGGTAATTCTGCGAAATTCAATTACACACCCCAACATTGCCGTTGTTATTGTTGGTAGTGTAATTGTTATTGGCACAATGCCTGGTTGAATTGTGTATAAACTGTATAAAGGCGTGCTCAATGTGGTTGTAGCTGTTATAGTTGTCGGTGAAACAGTGTTGTATTTAAACGTGGAAGTTCCGAGTAATATAGATGATGCTGAAGATGCATCTATTCCACCCGTGAAAGTTGTTAAGGCCGAAAAAGAATTTGTGCTTGTAAATGCATTCGCTCCATTTTCCAAAGGCACATTGGAACTCAGATATGTATCACCAATAGTGCCGCCCGAAATATTGGTTGCGCTTATTCCCGTAATATTATAACCTTTCATCGTTGGAGCATTCGTTCCAAACGTGATTGTTTGCGTGCCGGACGCTGTTATACCACCAGTGAATGTTGCAGTGCCAGAGAATGAATTTGTGCTTGTAAATGCATTAGCTCCATTTTCCAAAGGCACGTTTGAACTCAACCTTTCGTCTGCAAGTGTTCCGCTCGAAATATTAGATGCATTCAACCCAGTTATATTCGTTCCTACCATGGTTGGCGCATTTGTGCCAAACGTGATTGTTTGCGTTCCGGACGCTGTTATACCACCAGTGAATGTTGCAGTGCCAGAGAATGAATTTGTGCTGGTGAATGCATTCGCTCCATTTTCCAAAGGCACATTGGAACTCAGATATGCATCACCAATAGTGCCGCCCGAAATATTGGTTGCGCTTATTCCCGTAATATTATAACCTTTCATCGTTGGAGCATTCGTTCCAAACGTGATTGTTTGTGTGGTGGATGCATCTATTCCACCCAAGGTTTTAACGGTTTCTGTCGCAGTGCCCAACACAATTTGATTAGATGCTGTTATTTTGGCATTGTATCCTATTGCGGTAGAATTAGACCATGGACCACCCGTAAAATCTGTTAATGCACCCAATAATGTATTATTTGAATTAGATGAAATGTCAGTAGTTCCTGAATTATATCCCAAAAATACATTATTCGAGCCTGTCATTGTTCCACTAGTGGGACTTTTATATCCGGCTGCATGCCCTAAAAATACATTATAGTTTCCACTAGTTAATATACGTCCAGTTCCATAACCCATGCAAATATTTCCCGTATGTCCATTGGCTCTTTGCAATGCAAAAGATCCAAATGCAATATTTGAATTTGATGCAGTATTTGTAGTGCCTGCTATTTGATAGCCAATATAAATATTATCATTTCCATATTGTGTTGTTGAACTTATTGAAGTGTGATATATTTGTATATTTCTCCCTGACCCATCTATTTTCCATGTATTATCTGTTCCATATGTTATATTTGAGCCAGCCATAGTTGGCGCATTCGTTCCAAAATTAATTGTTTGTGAAGCAGATGCATCTATCCCTGAAGTAAGGGTGGCTTTGGCACTGAACGTATGTGGCACTAATGACGTTAATGCTCCATATGCCCATTTTAAGTGATTTTGTGCTGAATATGTAGAAGCTGAACTTGCCAGCACACCTCCCGCAAATCCTTGTATCCATAAACCATCCACGCGTACTCCACTGGTTCCGCTTTCATAATTAACGTATTTTATATGATGATTACTGTCTGTATAACTGCGAAAATTAAGTGTATTATCGTTTAATGAAATACCATATAGGGGAATGGAATTTGTTTCTAATTTATTATTATCACTTTGATTTTGCGGTATGTTAAAATAATTCGCTTGAACACATCCAGACACGTCTAACGCTACATTTCGGTCGCGATATATAGAAGTTGCGTTAATAACGGAATCATACACATATATACTGTCCAAATATCCAGTAAAATTCGCCGTTATTCCTCCTGGGGGATACCCCAACCCACCATTTCCCCCAACATAAAATCCTTGATTTATGTAATTCGCATTCGTAGGATTCACTTTATTCCATGCCGCATCCACCGCAATCCCGGACATGGTTGTTGTATTGGATGCTTCTTGTGTCCCATTCACATATAAATATGCAGCGGTAGCACTAATGGTAATAACATAATTATGCCAAGTGTTTGTTGATTTCACGGAGCTCTCGACCAATTCAGGGCCGTCTCCAGTATAATAAATATATGCATGTAATTTACCGGAAGCATCATACCATATAGGAAACCACACACTTGAAAATAAATTCTGCGAGGTTTGCCCGGTATAATAAACCCAAAATGATATCGTCATAACGGACCGAATGGGAGATATGGTCATGAAATAGGTGGTCGAACCATCAAATGAAAACACGTAACCGCGATTCGCATCGCCATACATGGTTGATGTTCCGTTTAATGTGAGTCCGTTCGCAGTGTAATTAAACGTCGAACTTCCGCGATTATTCATGTAGAATAAATACGTGTCGGATTTATTAATGGATAAATTACCTATCACATCCAAAGCATTACCCATTGAGGCAATCGTGGGTTTTCCCAATGATAGAGTTCCAGAGATGATTGGCGTCGTTGTAAATGTTTTTACTCCAGAAATAGTTTGATTTCCAGTTGTCAATACAACACTATTATTTGTGGTCAATAAAACGTTGGCACTTAATCGGGCATCCGGGAGAGTCCCACTAGTAATACTTGATGCATTTATGGCTGCATCCAAATTTCCCAATATTTTCACAGTTTCTGACGCAGTGCCCAACATAATTTGATTTGATGCAGTTATTTGCGCATTATATCCTATTGCCGTGGAATTATTATATGTCCCAAACATATTTGTATTTGCTCCCAGAAAAGTATTATATGATGTTGTATGTGTATTATTCCCCGCAAAATACCCCAACGCAGTGTTATAATTCACACCAACACCATCCGGAGAACCAACGCCATATCCCAATGCACCATGACCAACGCCAGTATTATATGAACCACTGGTTATTAATTCGCAAGCACTTACTCCCACGCCCGTATTACTAGAACCACTCGTCAGTGTTCTAATAGCGGATAATCCCACACCTACATTTGCATTTCCAGAAGTCAATTGTTGTAGAGCACTTGTGCCAATAGCCGTATTTAACATGCCAGTTGATGTGGCATACGTTGTTTGACCGAATTTTAAATTCAAATTGGAAGTATCGTGGTCAATAACGGCGCTTTTTATTGTCATTGTATTTGTGAAATCATTAGATGCATTCAACTTGGGAATATTTCCACTTAATCTTGCATCCTCCAATGTACCGCTCGAAATATTTGATGCATTCAATGAAGATAATCCAGAACCATCGCCCGTGACCACTCCACTCACATCCAATGCAGTTGATGCTGTGCTTTTTCCTATAGCAACACTATTCATGTAATAAACCGTTGTGCCATTTTGCGAAAAATAAGACGTCCCAGTTGGTCCAGTTGAACCTTGTGACCCTTGAGCACCCGCAGAACCCTGTGAGCCTTGTGCGCCTTGAGCACCTTGAGCACCTGCAGAACCCGCAGAACCTTGTGCGCCTTGTGACCCTTGCGCTCCCTGAGCACCCGCAGAACCCTGTGACCCTTGAGCACCTGCAGAGCCTGTGAAACCTTGAGCACCTGCAGAACCCTGTGCGCCTTGAGCACCTTCAGAGCCTGTGAAACCTTGCGCACCCGCAGAACCCTGTGACCCTTGTGCGCCCTGAGCACCCGCAGCACCCTGTGCGCCCTGAGCACCCTCAGCACCTGTGAAACCTTGAGCACCCGCAGCACCCTGTGCGCCCTGAGCGCCTTGAGCACCCGCAGAACCAGTAAAACCCTGTGACCCTTGAGCACCTGCAGCACCAGCAGAACCTTGTGCGCCTTGAGCACCTGCAGAGCCAGTGAAACCTTGAGCACCCGCAGCACCTTGTGCGCCTTGAGCACCAGAAGACCCAGTGAAACCTTGCGCACCCGCAGAACCCTGTGCGCCTGCAGAACCTTGCGCACCTTGTGCGCCCTGAGCACCCGCAGAACCATTCGTTCCTTGCGCACCAGTAGGTCCCTGCGACCCAGTTATACCAGTAGCTCCAATATTGCCGGTCACTCCAGTCGGCCCCGTGAAACTGGCACCTGTGTATCCGGTGACACCGGTTACACCCGTATATCCCATCACTCCAGTGGGGCCCGTCACACTTGCACCCGTTGGACCAGTATATCCAGTTACGCCAGTGTTTCCGATAGGGCCCGTATTTCCAGTGTGACCAATTGAACCAATACCAGTTGGACCCGTGACACCCGTGATACCCGTGTTTCCGGTAAAACCCGTCGCTCCAGTTGCCCCCGTGAAACTCGCACCAGTTGAACCCGTGACACCCGTGGCACCTGTGTTTCCGGTAAGACCCGTCGCTCCAGTTGCCCCCGTGAAACTCGCACCAGTAGGACCAGTCACTCCAGTAACGCCAGTATGTCCAGTTGCACCCGTATTTCCAATGGGGCCGGTTAAACTCGCGCCCGTCGGACCGGTTATGCCCGTTATACCGGTTATGCCTGTATTACCAGTGTGTCCGAACGGTCCCGTATATCCAGTATAACCCTGCGAACCGGCCGTTCCCTGCGGTCCGACGTCGCCCATTGGACCTTTATCGCCTTGCGGACCGCGAAATCCAGTTAAACCAGTTGTTCCAGTCATGCCAGTGTTTCCCTGAAACCCCTGAGGCCCTTGCGGACCAACCGCACCCACCACTCCATCTACACCGTTCAAACCATTGAATCCTTGCGCACCCTGAGATCCTTGCATTCCCTGTGGGCCGATGAGTCCCGGAGGACCACGCGAACCTTCCGGACCCTGATATCCTTGCAATCCTCTTGGACCCAATACTCCTTGCTCACCCTGCGGACCCGTATTACCGGTGATTCCAGTATTCCCGGTTAAGCCGGTAGTGCCAGTCGGACCTGTTATACCGGTTATTCCAGTGAAACCGGTGGGCCCCGTTCCTTGCGAACCCTGAGCACCGGTAATACCCGTTGCACCCGTCCAACCGGTCATGCCGGTCCAACCGGTGGGCCCCGTTCCTTGTGACCCCTGATATCCCGTGCAACCAGTGATACCAGTAATTCCGGTAGCACCCGTGCGACCGGTGGGACCGGTGTATCCCGTTCTACCGGTTGTTCCGGTCATGCCCGTATCGCCTTGATATCCTTGAAATCCATCATATCCCTGCGCGCCGTCATTACCGTTATCACCCTTGTCTCCCTTTGGACCGCGTTCTCCTCGCAAACCTTGGTCGCCTTGTGGTCCGACCAATCCTTGCGAACCCTGAGGACCTTTCTCTCCCGGAGCACCAATATATCCCTGTCGTCCAATATTTCCATCGGGTCCTTTATCGCCAACTGGTCCCAAAGCACCTTGTGGTCCTCTGGGGCCGGTAGGCCCAGTGTCGCCAATCATACTTACGAATTTCTCATTGTCTAATGCAATAGATATATTTGTGCTTGCCCTGTCAAAAAATACGACAGATGGGTCAAATTGTTCCATATATTCTTTGCACTTATTTTTACAGTATATTTTCTCACGAGCTGCCAACACAACACAACGTAAATTTACTGTAAATAAGTTCTCCGTTTCTTCTAAAAAAGGGGGAATGTCTATTGTTGAATCTTTAGACTTGGATATATCAAATTACACCATACGTGACTTAGAAAAATTCTTCCAATTAACACCCGGCGATACTTTCACATCTTCTGATATTGAATATAAAGAAACCGTCATTCGAGAACAACTTTTGAAAAGCGGACATATTGATAAACGTTTGAAACGTGACCTGCTCCATTTTCTCGCCTCCGCGAAAGAGTGGCTTATATCCGCAAAATGCAAAATACCCAAACCGACCACATTACCTAAAATTCCGGGACTTGATGTGATGCAATATCCTGCAGCAGCTGTTTCACCCGATTTAGGAGATATCAGCACACGCGAACAAAATATCATCGCAAAACCTCCCACACAATATATTCATGCTCTCCCGGGCGAATTCATGCCGGGTGATTTGAACCCCATTCATTCGCGCATCATCACCAAATGTCTCACCATTGACACCCGATTCAGACAAAATTATTTCGACACTTCCAGTTCTGATATTATGATACAATTACCCGCAAAATTAAATAAAGTTGTTAGCATGCAACTTAGTGCGATTGAATTACCGGTTAGTTTTTACACAATAAGTAGCACATACGGAAATAATTATTTGTATTTGCAGGCTACTTATACATTAGCGGGTGACCCAACTGAATACATCGATAGTTTGGTTGTATTTCTCCCGGATGGAAATTACAATGGTCCAGATATGGTAACTTATATCAATGAAATAATGTCTCCAGTGGATGCATCGGGAGACCTTTTGTATCCCACGCGGCCATTTTCACACATGAAATTCGTGCTCGATATAACCACTACTGGTTCAGGAACAGGGAAAGTGTATATTACAACCAACGACAACACGGTGTTATCCATCACAAATATTATAATGGATTTCACGTTGAGTAGCGAGGGCGTGATAGATAATGTTGATATTTCAAGGAAATTGGGCTGGAATTTGGGGTTTCGCAAAAGACTATATACAGGTAACACTTTTTACAATGCGGATTGTTCGATTGAACCCAATACATTACGATACGTTTATTTAGCTATCGACGATTTTAATAATAGTGTAAATAATCATTTTATGTCAATATATCAACAGAATGTAATCGCACCAAATATATTAGCACGTATTACTTTACGTGGAAGTTTTTTCGCCATGATTATGGACAATAATTTGAACATCATCACTGAACCACGCAAATATTTTGGACCCGTTGATATACAAAAATTACGCGTTCGATTGCTAACAGACAGAGGAGACGTTCTTCCAATGAACGGTTCCGACTTTTCATTCTGTTTAACATTTAAACAGCTGTATGAATAGTCAGCGTATTATATCACATCATTCTCGTATCATGTGATATGATAATCGCCTGGTGCAACACAAAATAAAAGTGATATATTATATATATGAATACGTGGGATATAAACAGCTTGAGTAATTTTGAACCACGGTCCATACCCACCACACCGTATGTTGGTTTATATTACGCATATCTGGGCAGCGGAGGATACAGTATAAAAAAACGTTACGATGACGCAGTATTGTTGCCACTCGAAGAAGTTTTTTGTTATGATGTAACCAACACTGTCCAAATCATCTTTGATGTTCGCACATTTAACGAAAAAATCGGACTTTTCAAAGACGCCAGCAACGTGGATATCATTAGCACCGAATATGATTATGATTGTATGTCTTTTCCGGTTGATTCCGTCACCATCAATTCATTGGAATTTTTAATCGGTGCTCCGCTTGAAAACATCCTTTCTGTCGGAAATTACACCACTGTCTATCAGAATTTCGCGTCTTTCGTGAATCGATTTTTCGCATACCCTTCCGGTTTCACTTCGTTATTCTCAATCGAATACATGGCCGACATTAGCGGCACATTCGGACCAGCCGAATTCGTTAATTTAATTAACTCGCGTTTAATTGATTTAAGCGGAAACTACGTGAATTCCATCTCCGGAACTACCACACTCAATAAAGTAAATGCTGGCATTAGATACGCATTAAGTCATAATCCATTTGGAAATCGCGGTGCAGACAGCGGGCTCACCATTGGCGACGGATTCATTGAGGGAGATTTTATATTTATTCCTCACGGCGTGAAAATTACCATGTATTTGAAACTCAAACAATTCGATTGCTCATTCAACAACGTGTATATAACTCAACAGGGAATTGATTACGCCGCTCAAATTTCGGGAGATTACACCAGCGGATATTTTTCCCAAACTACTACCGTGACCGACACATATATACAACGCGATGTTTGTGTTCCTCTTTTATTGCGTTTATCTAATTTATCCGGCGACGCCATCTACGTGCCCGAATCTATCATCACCATGCTCATGGATTTCACCATTTCCAATATCACGAATCCATCCATTGATTCAAACGGTAACTTTATTCTTATGCCCGCTGATAGAGAAGCATTATTACAATCGGTCAGCACCATCACAGGTGTATTAATCTCCGACATAAGTATTATCAGCTATCTATTTGAAACCTCCACGCGAAATCTCGTGAATTTAAATGACGCTTTATTAAACCCTAGTCCCGCAATGCGTTATCGCGCATTCATATTGGCACGTTCTGCGCCTGATACATACACACTCAGTTTCCGCGTTCGCGCAAGTATGGTATTGCAGAATTATGCCGAATTCAAATCTCCCGAACTCATCGTCAAAACCGTCGATAATAATCTAATTATTTCCGCTAACAATAAACTCACCGTCCCATTAATTAAAATCAACGCAGATAGCACCGGAAGTGTTATTTTTCAAATTGCCGATGATTCCACCTACCAACTTTTCAGCAGTGATATCAATGTATTCACACCTGCCGAAGGACCCACCGGACCCACCGGCATCCGCGGTATCACCGGACCCAAAGGATTCACCGGATACACCGGACCAGACGGATTCATAAATTCAACCGGAACAACCGGCCCCACCGGTCCCATTGGACCCACCGGATTCGGCGGCCTTCCCGGCATCACCGGCGCAACCAGCAACATGAGCGGCGAAATCGGACCCACTGGTGCGCCAGGCAACCGCGGTATTACAGGTGCAACCGGCTCGATTGGACCTCGATTTAATATTTCCGCCCCTGCCGGTGCTCGCGGTGTCACTCAACATCCCGGCGCGACCGGTTCCACTGGCTCCACCGGTCCAGTGGGTTCCGTCGGACCGCGTGGCGCGGTTGGATTCATCGGTGACACTGGTTCCGTTGGTGAAATCGGACCAACCGGAGAACACGGAAATGCCGGAGAAACTGGCGCAGAAGGATTCATGGGTCCCACTGGCGCACTCGGAGATACTGGGTATTTCGGCCCCACTGGAGAAACCGGCATAGCTGTAACCGGAGAAACCGGCCATACAGGCGACCTCGGAGAAACGGGTCCCACCGGAGAAACCGGACCCACCGGACCGACCGGATACATTGGGTCCATTGGAGAAACTGGATACACCGGCGACATGGGTGTTGCCGGTCCCACCGGTCACACTGGTGAAACTGGTCCCAATTCGGATATATTGGGATTCACAGGATGCACCGGCGATAATGGTGCCGACGCTGATATGGGCGAAACCGGACCCACCGGCTTCACCGGCGATTCCTCTGATATCATTGGCCACACAGGTTCAACCGGTATCACCGGACCCACCGGATACACCGGATACTCCGGTTCCACGGGCATCACCGGCGAAACCGGACCAGCTGGAGAAACCGGACCCACCGGCCAAACCGGAATCATTAGTTTCACTGGTGCCACGGGTGAAACCGGTCCCGTCGGTGAAACCGGACCCACCGGCCAAACTGGAAGCACTGGTATCACCGGTGCTACGGGAGAAACGGGCAATACTGGTGTGACTGGAGTAAGTGGTGGCACCGGTGTAACTGGTTCCACAGGTATTACCGCGAGTGCGGGTGAAACTGGTATAACCGGTAGCACAGGAAGGACCGGACCCACTGGTAGCACAGGTGACACAGGACATACGGGTGAAGCCGGTCCTATCGGAAATACGGGTGATACAGGAATCACGGGAGATATTGGTGCAACTGGAATCACAGGAATTCTCGGTTCCGCTGGTGAAAATGGAATGACGGGTCCTACTGGCGACGTGGGATGTGACGGACACACCGGATACACTGGTGAAACGGGCGTGACTGGAAGCACTGGTATAACTGGTGTAATGGGTGTGGCCATGGATGTCGGTGTCACTGGAGATTATGGCCTAATGCCCACATTCACTCTCACTGGCCCCACCGGTTACACTGGTGCAACCGGAATGACGGGTCAAACCGGGTCACATGGTGACATCGGAAATACCGGAAATACGGGAAATACGGGTTCCAGTGGCTCCACCGGCTCCACTGGTTTCATCGGACAAACCGGGCATACTGGTGAAACCGGACAAACGGGAGTAACTGGTTCAGTGGGCGCGGTTGGAGACGACGGTTTAACTGGCATCACCGGTCCCACCGGATTCTTCGGATACACTGGCGTAACCGGATTGTCTGCCACCGGCACTGTCGGTGCGGAAGGCGAATTCGGAGTCACTGGTCTTACTGGCCCTACCGGTATCACCGGTGCGACGGGATATACTGGCTCTACTGGAGAAACCGGCCACTATGGCTACACTGGAATCACGGGTGTGACGGGTATGTTGGGAGAGCGCGGTAACACTGGTGCGGTTGATATGAGTGTGGTTATTGGTGCGACAGGCGAGAATGGATTTACTGGATACACTGGTTACATTGGCGAAATTGGTGAGACGGGTGTGACTGGTGTGGCGGGTGCAACGGGTCTTACCGGAGATGTGGGATTTGCGGGAGATATGGGATACACGGGTGTAACGGGAGTAACTGGTAGTGCGGGTTCGGGCACAGTTACGGGTATGACTGGCGTAACTGGTATGACAGGTATGATGCCATTGGAATCACACACGGGTGAAACGGGTATTGGTGGAGAAACATTCACGGGAACGACGGGTGTAACTGGACAGACCGGTTACACGGGAAGTTACGGAGACAGAGGTGACACCGGTATGGATGGTTACACGGGTGCGGAAGGTATGACAGGCGCTACGGGAGAGGTGGGTGATATTGGCGGAACGGGCGAGACTGGTCCGACTGGACCGGTCGGAATAACCGGTTATGTCGGCATGACCGTGACGGGTGAAACCGGTTATACAGGTGTTGCTGGGTGTGTCGGTCTTACTGGATATAGTGTAACGGGTGCTACGGGACCAACGGGTCCGGATGGGTTGCAGCGGTATGGAATGCGCGGTTTAACGGGAATAACGGGAGATAAGCCGACGGGAACAACTGGCGCGTATGGACGCACGGGTGCTACGGGTTCGACAGGAAACACGGGAGAAACGGGGGCAACCGGACCGACTGGATTCACATGGACCGGCCGAACGGGAACAACGGGAATGACGGGTGCAACGGGTCCGACGGGCACCACTGGTCATGATGGAGTTATGGGTAGTATTGGATTTGCTTATCCTCCACCATTTAATCAAACATATAGATTATATAATAAATCACCAACATTTGATTATGCATCTTATGGTTTAGATTTATCTGGGACATCAACAATGTTTAATGATGGCACAAAAGGTTATGTATTTTCATTTAATGGTTCATCGAATTATTACACATCTTCTCAGCTTTTTTATCCAACCACCACTATTAGTTTCTGGTTATACAGAACAACACAAAATGGGCAAGTAATAATAAATAGTTCTTTTTTTCCTATTTACATAGATTCAGCTGGATTGTTTAGTGCAATAGTTGGATATAAATATCAGTCATTAATGTATCAAACAAAATTAGTTGATACACAAACTAGAACTGGATGGAATCATTATATCATAACATGGAGCAATACTGCTTCAGTCTTATATGTAAATGGAAATTTAATACAAACTAATAATTATACCTTAGCAGGCCGTAATTCTAATTTTTCAAGTTTATGGTCTAGAGGTGTGAATTTTGGTTGTTCATTTGGAAGCAATGGAGTATCCAATAATGCAAATTTAATAAGAGATTTTATGACATTTGGTTTATTTGACGCAAGTTTAAATGCCACCAATACATTAAATTTATATAAAACATCAGATAAAGGTCAATTATGGACTAGCAACTCTGACACAAACATATATATTCAAAATGGAACATATGAAGCTATTTCAGGAACACCGGTTTCTCCACCCAATAATTCATTTACTCAAATGGTTGTGTTTAAATCATCTTCTGGAGCATCATATCAAGTGCAAGTTTCAATACCTTTATATAACGCTGGAGGCACATTATATACTTTTGGATTATGGCATAAAACAGCTTTAAATGGTACAGGTAATACTATAAATATTAGTGTATATGAAGCAACACATAATCCTTTAAATGTTAATATTTCTCCAACAAATACATGGCAATATTCAACATACACATTTCAGGCAGCAACGAGATATTATTCAATCATAATTAAATATAACAGTGGAACATCTGCTCCACAACCAAACTATTGTTATGTAACTGGCATCACTATTATAAACCAAAATATAACGGATTCATTTGACCAACATCCACCATTAAATAAATTTACTTCATACATTGATGATATACGTATATTTAATGCTACTGCATCAGGTACTCAAGCCACACAATTATATAATAATACATTACCTCCTCCAACTCCCACAGATAAAGATGGATGCACCGGGCCTGACGGTTTTACCGGACCTATTGGCTTATCTGGGTTATCCGGCACAACTGGATACACAGGACCAACTGGTTCAATTGGTCCAGATGGATTAATTGGCTCAGACGGCATTACCGGCACCACCGGCACCACCGGTCCTGACGGCCCCATCGGTCTCACCGGCTCCGCTGGTCCTACCGGCCTCACCGGCACCACCGGCGACATTGGAAATACCGGCTCTACTGGTCTCACCGGCTCCGACGGTCCCACCGGATACACCGGACGAACCGGCACTACCGGCCCTGATGGTGATATCGGCGACGACGGTCTAACCGGAACCACCGGAACCACCGGAACCACCGGACCAGACGGCGACATTGGACCTTACGGCCTCACCGCAGAAACCGGCACGACCGGCCCCACCGGCACCACCGGACACACAGGCATTACCGGCATATACAACGACATCACTGGCCCCACTGGTATCACCGGTGCTACTGGCAATCGCGGTGATATTGGCCCGTTCATTAGTTTGACCGGACAGGTGGGATATACTGGTCGCACTGGTGCGCGTGGGTCGCGCGGTAATACTGGTAACACTGGATACACGGGTCCTATAGGCCAATTCTATAAATCATGGACAGGTCCAATGGGTCAAGGATTTTTCAATGAATCTCTTGATGTCTTAGCTGATGTGCGTGCTTCACCCGGCGACGAGTTTGAAGGTCATGCAGCAAACTATTTGCCAACCGGCAAAGTATATGATTACAATCTGGTGAATGGCGCAACATTAGGTTATTACTCTCCCGGATATTTGCCTCAATCTGCACCAGGTTACACTGGTTATTTGAATTTCACCACCGGCGTAAATGCATATGTGAATCATTTTGCCGATGTTTATCCCATCGACACCGTCACACCAGACGCGTATTTCACGGTTGGATTCTGGCTCTATTTGAAACAGTATTCCGGCAATTATTCTTTCTTCGGAATGCAGACCGCGTCGTACCAAACGTTTTTGTCTATGACCCAAGTCAGCAACTCCACCATTCGCATATCCACTTCCGGCAATACAGATATTAATATCACCGGATTACCTCTCAACACCTGGACTCATATTGCCATGGTAATGCGTGTTGCCGGCTCCACTGGCAATACTATCACCATGTATAGAAACGGCGTGTCCGTTGGTTCATTCGCCAAATATGTCGCCACACCGACCGGCATCTTGAACTTCGGCAATGGATTCGACGGATATATGACCGGCATTCGAATGTTTGCCAATAATTTGGACGCAAACCAAATCAACCAAATGTATAATAACGAAACCATCACCGCCGCTGACACTCGTTACGGCGTTACCGGACCATTCGGTCCGTCAGACCCCGGTCCAGCCAGTGTCACCACCGGACCCACCGGCATCACCGGACACACCGGAATATTCGGGTCGGAAGGGTCCATTGGAAACACCGGATTCACTGGACAAACCGGTCCCACCGGCCCCACCGGCGAAGCCGGTATCACAGGCATTTCGGGAGACATAACTGGTATCACCGGTGCTACAGGTATATTCGGTGCAATCGGCGATATGGGTCCAACCGGCAACACTGGATTTGCGGTGGATGGATTTACCGGCCCCACTGACGATGTGCCCGGACCAAATGGTGTTGAAGGTTGCACAGGTAACACGGGACCAACGGGAACATCGCCGGATGGACCCACTGGACCAATGGATACAGAAGCAACTGGACCGCAAGGTCCCACTGGTCCCACCGGTATTCAAGGTGAGCCAGGTGCCGCGGACATGACTGGACCAACCGGTCCGGAAGGAGTTCCGGGTGATGCGGGTTTCACCGGTCCCACTGGTAATTTGGGGTCAGTGACCGGACCAACCGGAAATACGGGGGTGACGGGTCTGGTGGGTGATATTGGCGACGCGGGAATGACAGGCACCGTGGGTAGTGTGGGTTCGGTCGGATATGGTGGATATACTGGTGTAACTGGTTACGCGGGAAAAATACAGAATATTGTGCCCGCCGTTTTCAATGTGAATCATCCGAACGCATTGTCTCGTCAGATAGCGAATAAACTTGCCATACAAAGACAAATGCTTGACGACCAGAGTATCCGTGCCACCTTATCCGCTCCATCCAATGCGGACGCAGATTTGGCGTTGTCGGTTCTTGCCAATTCGGGAGAAGAAGAATATAAAGCCATCGTGGAAAAATCCAACGGAAATAACGGTATTTCCAAATCCACCGACTTGAAAACATGGTCCGATTTGCGCGAAGAAAGCACCAATGCCGCATCATCTATCATGTGGGACGGCACCAAATGGGTGATTGCACGAACAGACGCGAATGATGTGTTGATTAATTATAATGGTTCTGCACAATACACATCTCATAATTCCGGAGCCACACTCGCACATGTGGCATACAATGGCGTGATTTACGTAGGTGTGGGTGTTGGTGGTATATACACAAGTATGGATGCTACACAATGGTCACTGGCCAGTAATGTTTTAACCAACACTGCTTACGCTCAAACCGGCCGCGTTATATGGACCGGTAAAATGTGGATAGCAGGCGGTTCTGGACCAACATATACTGCAGCATACAGTTATGACGGTATAAATTGGACAGGCACTGTAACAGGTCTCTCCCGAGTCATTGGTTTATCTTGGAATGGAACCACAGTCGTCGCAATTGGAGCACATTCGTCGGGCACGATTGCAAGCACCAGTTCAGACGGTATTACATGGACATTGCAACCCGGATTACAACTCTAATTACCACTCTGACAAACGCCCGACCAACCTGGAAGGGATGGTCTTTGTCAAACCCGGTCGCAAAGAGCCGGTGGTCTTTGACAAATATTATGTGAATATAATATAATATATGTCCGTTCCGAGTGCTCCAACTATCACATCTTTAGTTGCTGGAGACCAAACAATCAGCATAAATTACAATGTTCCCACAAATGACGGAGGTTCCACAATCACTGATTATAAATACGAATTAAATGGAGGAGGATACGTCAGCAGCGGTTCAACCACATCACCTATTGTTATAACTGGATTAACGAATGGCACGGTATATTCTATCACCATTGTTGCCACTAATGCAACAGGTGACTCTCCCGCTTCCAACGTTGTATCCGAAACTCCATACACCGTGCCTTCTGCTCCAACTATAAACAGCATTGTCCAAACCGATGTTAGTTCTGCGTCCATTAATTATACTCTTGGCGAGAATAACGGACGCGACATAACAGACGTGAGTTATTCCATCAATGGCCAATCATTTGTAAGTGCTGGAACAACGAGCAGTCCAATTACTCTTACTGGTCTCTCTCCCGGAACTACTTATGGAATACGCATTTTATCTTCCAATTTAGCTGGCAACAGTTCGCCATCCGCCAATTATGATATCAGCATGGTATTTGTCTTTAATTTTAGATCTGCCATGGCAATAGATACTGACGGAGAACAATTTTTAGTCGTTGTTCGTAAAGAAGTTTCGGGAGAGAATAAATATTACATTAGTTACGACGGCGAAACATGGACACCTCATAATTTACCCACAAATCCCAACATCATAACCACAAATCCATATGTGGTGCGTTGGGCAGGTAACCAGTTTATTATCGCGGGCGAAATCACTTCCGCCGACAACAAGAAGTATTTATTACGCAGCACACAATCCACAGAATCATTCCGTTTCGTGCAAACCAATCTTCCCGGTAATATTCACGACATTGAAATCGGGAGAGAATCCAAACACATTATCACATTTCCAGCCGATACCACATTATGTTTAGGCGGACAATCCGGCGACACATATTCTATCACATACAGTCACGACGGCGGGAAAACATGGACAGGTTCCATCGGTAGCTCGTCCATCATGACCACATTCCATTCCGCATGTTGGACTGGCAAAATATGGGTTGCTGCTGGCACGGGTGCGAGCAACACTCTTGCAACTAGCAGCGACGGAGGTGTTACTTGGGTTGGAAGAGGTAAATATATTTTTACCACCAGCGCAAAATGCGTCGCCACAAATAATAAACTGGTGGTTGCCGTTGGCGAGGGAACCAATTCTATTGCATACTCTCCCGACGGTGTATATTGGTCTGGATTAAGTGTAGAATCAACCGGAATGATAAGCGGCACATCGGTTGCTTGCGATAATGCACACAGCGTTTGGGTCGCCGTTGGATTCGACGCCAGTTCGGCCAGTGTTTGTTTGCGTTCAGAGAATGGCACGGAATGGTCATCCGTGTCCAATCCTTTCACCACAAACACTCTATTAGAAGTTCGATATTCGGGAGAGACAGGATTATGGACCGTTTTTTGTGACGCCAATTATTACACCAGCACCGATGGTATAACATGGACAACTGTGGTCGGCGCTTCCACTCCAGAAAACACACATACCGGCACATATTATTTATCTACCAACGGAACACAAACAAGATACAGTATTGATAATGCGAACTGGTCCGCTTATTCATCCATTGGCGGAATGAGTTCCATACGCAATTTCGCATGGAATAACTCCGCGATTGGCACTGCAAATATACAATCTCCTATTATTGCTGCGGGAGAGGGAACACACACATTAGCGTATTCTCCCGACGGTATATTTTGGACCGGGCTTGGGTCCGCCATATTTAGTCAGCGTGCTAATCAAGTTGTTTGGAATGGCACGGTTTGGTGTGCAGTAGGTGCCGGTTCGAATTGCGTGGCGTATTCTTACGACGGATTACATTGGCATTCGGCTTCCATATCGGGAGAGATTTTCACGGAAGCTTTCGATGTTGCTTGCAACGGAACTGTGTTGGTGGCAGTTGGCATAAAATCGGGTGGTCCAGTGATTGCTGTCAGCATGGATGGTATAACTTGGACTGCGGTTAATGCGCAAAATATACCATTCACCACGGCTGTGACCGGTATAACATGGACAGGACAAAAATGGTTGGCGTATGGTTCGGGTTCCGCTATTGCAGCATATTCCGACGATATATTGGGCAAAACCTGGACAGCATTGAATCTCCCGAATATAAGCGGAATACCACTGCGAATGCGACCTTTAGTCACCAAAAATGCTGTTATTGTATCTGACCCCTCCGGAGCAACATACAGTTTATTGTCATTGAATTTAGGAGTAACAAATATCCCCGTGGGTAATTCGACCAATCCAACGAACGCGATGCTAACAAGTATAACAACAGACGGAACGATTTCGATTGTTTCGGGAGAGAACGGTTCTATCGCGTATATATCAAATAGTGCATCGAATTCGTCTTATGTGATGACCCCCGCTTCTGCCTCGGGTTTAACAAATGCGTATGCTGTATGTCACACCGGCAAACATACAATCATTGGCGGCGTAGGAGGTATTGTCTATGGTTCGCCCAGTGCTGGATTCACGGCCACGAATGCTGGTGGATTGATGACGACGGTATGGGGATTGGGAACGAATGCGAAGTATGGACATGTTATTTATCGCAACACTTTAGTGGTTAATTCGGGAGAGAAGGTGGGAGTTGTATATCCCAGAAATAGAGGAAATGTGGATGTGAATATTGGAGTTGATATGATAAGAATATAGACTGCGCCAAATATATAGTGTTTTTTAATAACAAATGTCCATTGCAACCATGAAACGAAAAACACGCGAAACTTATCATGTGATGAGCAAACACTCCGATGGTAAAGGATTCTCTTTAAATGGAATACATCGCAATCACACTTATGTGGGTCAAACAAATACTAGCCGGACAACACCCATACCACAGAATAATGTGTTGTGCCAATGCAAAGATTATGACACGTCCAACATTATTCCCAGCGTTGTTAGCAACAGCGGTATGTTGGCAACCAAATATCGATGGATTCGGCGTGGATACCCTTTCACCTCCGTGAAACAAGACAGCAACCGAAGCCTTAATCATGCGTCGGATTATACCGAACATTTGGCCAAACGCACAATCAAGTGCGTTGTGTCGGATGCCACTCACACCACACCTACATGTGCGTATGACCCCGAAATACCCACATTGGCGCGCACCCGGACGAGTTATTATAACAAATCATGTCCAAACATGATGAATTACAACAAGCCGGCACATCCGACAGTGGAACAGGGCGAATATATTAAACGCATTAATAACCGGTGTGTGGAAAATGACACGCTGCAACGTGAGGTCAATTATTGCCGAGCGCCAATCGGCAAATGCTAAGCCAATAATGGAAATAATTGAAATGTCCATGTATTTTTGTTTTGCCACCAAAAATACATAAATATACCAAAATAATATAACCCAACCACCATGACACCCGAAGAAATAAACGAACTGCTCGATATATATATATTATCTCTCACTGAAAAAGAACGTCAAGCATACGAAATCGCCAAATCTCATCTGGGTTCGTCGTTTAATTTGCGTCGCAGCAACGGGTTCAAAGAATTCTTGAAACAACAAACACAGACAAATAAACCGTAGGTTCCTGACTTACATGATTGAAAGACCCTTTTGTTTATATTGTTTATATGTCATTATTGACTTTGGCATAGCATCACTTTGAAATCCATTCAATGGATTTACTTTTTTAGTCTTTTGCAACGGCGTGTAATCTCGCACACCTCCCAACTTGATAAATTTATTAATTATTTTGTTTTCAGTGGTCTCTTTTTTCTGCACTTTGGTTTTTTCTTGGGCCGATTTGAGTTTTGCAAACGGGGCGTCATCTGGCATAACAAACCCGGGGTAGGCTTTGGTTTTGTTGTTGTTGTTGTCAGTGGGCGCGTTTAAACGCACATTAATAAGCCCGCTTTTATGATTATCCGGCACAATAGTTTCATCCACAAAAAAATCGCGACAACGAAACATGACCACATATTTCATGGCAACCGCGTTAAGCATTTTATACGGAATATACTGGTCGCTGTAATACGCAAACCCCAGTTTATATGCATCATAAAACATTATGACATTACCTCGCGGCGTGCTCAAATTAACGTGTCTCTTGCGCCACGCCAATTCTAATTCATTATCAGGCAACTCTACTGCGGCCTTATATTGTTCTTTGTCATAAAACACCGGTTCAACGTTGGAATTCATTTCAGACGCAGAATATTTGCGGTATGTATCCAAAAATCGCTCTAATGATTGTGTGTAAAAAATAGTTTCTGGGTCGGGGTTTTGTGCAATATCAGCATCTTCGATTTGTTTTTGTTTGCCATAAATGGCTGCGCTTAAAAAAAGCGAAATCCAATGCAAAAGATTCAATAATGCGTGAAAAAGATTCATTATACTTACTCTGTTTATTTTGTTTTGTTTATCTTATTTATTTAATTGTAATATATTATTCGTGACGTTAAAATTAATATTTATTTTATTTTATACCGGTGAAGATTTGAAATGGCACGCCCCGAAGGGGCGTCATTACAATTCATTACCGATATCTGACTCTTGAAGAAATAAAATGTCCCATTTTAATTCTTCAAGGGTTTAATATAATATCAAAATATGTGTTATTTGTAGTTTTTTCTATTATACCATCATATATAATACCTGGTTTAATTTTATCGTGATTTTTATAAATAAACCCTTCTTTTTTTTCATTGGTTTCGTCCCAGAACCAGACAAACTTCCCTATTTCTGACAAACTTTTATATTCGAATTTAATTTGTTTTCCTGCGTTCATTTTAAGTATTTTTATATATGTAATTACTTTTATATTTTAATTATATTTTAATAATTTTATTTCAATTTTATTTCAATTTTATCCCAATTGTTGTCTCCGTAATTTAAACAGCGCATCCATTTCTTCTTTCAGCGTCGGCACTTGTATCCGGTCATACGTCTGATACGGATTATCCGGATGTATGCAAATTAAATACATATCTGTAATTATTTTGCCATACTTTTCCTCCAAAATTTTCTTATACGTATTCAACTGCAACACATAGTGCCAATAATTCGTATCTGGCAAATGCGAAATACATGGCGTTTGTGCATACTTGCCAAATTCGGGGTCGTATTTTATTTCTTTGCATCGCTTCCAATCATATATTTGCAATGTGCCGTCGGGGTTCTCAAATATCATATCTATTGACCCCGACAATTTCAGCTCCTCGTAATAAACCATCCATTCCGTGCGATACGGTTTCAACATCGGAAAATCCGCCACAAACCGCAAAAACCACGAATATTCCACACTATTATTAGAGACCGGAATTTGATTCCAATAACACTCAATGTCGTAATGCATCTGTGTTCCCGCCCCCGCCGCTTGGTCGCGATTGCGGTCCCACATGGCTTTAATTTCTTCGCGGGTCATATTATAATATTTATATGTTGGGTCCGCCATTTTGCGTTTGTTCGCTAACATCTTATCAATAATGGCATCCGCATCAAAATGCGAGAAATGTCCATGATTCCAAGTTGTGACGGAAGTATATCCCTGTTGTCCATGCACGGTGTAAATATGTGGTCCTTCGTCGAACTCAATGAATTGGTCGCGTTCGTGCGCGTTCAATTGGGCCAAATAAGTAGGCACGGGTTTGGCGGCTTTTTGTGCGACTATATCATCTTTGTTTAATTGCATGCGATGTTGTGGGTGTGTAATGTTGTATTATATAATAAATACAAATTGTTTATATATTAATCAATTTTGTGATTACTGTAAATTAAAACTCTCCCGAATATACCATCATAAATATTGATATATTCAATAATGCTCTTTATTTGTCCATCAACATTAGCCCATGTAATAAATGGTATTCTCATTTTAGTTGCTGTGATTATGATTATATTAAATTGGCGAGTTATGAGGTCGGAACCTCATATGCGCGTTCTAATAATACTCATTTTAGCCACTGCGATTGGAGTCCATGGCATTTCTCATCGATGGCTCGAATTAAATTGGGGTATTCCTTGTTTATAATAATAATATAAACACACATGGTGTATTTAAGTATTTAATTACATATACACACCATGCTCATTTCATTTGAAGAAATAAACGAAATATTAACAACAAATAATATTCATATCACAGGAGCGTTACATGTTGGCGCACACGAATGCGAAGAACTTGATTTTTACGCAAAATTGGGTCTGAATCCTGAACAAATTGTGTGGATTGATGCTATGCCAAATAAGGTAAAAGAGGCAACAGACAGAGGGATTCCTAATGTTTATTATGCCGTTATAACCGATAAAGATGGTGATGACGTGGAATTTAATATTTCCAACAATGGTCAATCATCGAGTGTGTTGGAATTCGGAACGCATTCGGTGGAACATCCGTGGGTGCATTACGTTGATAAAATCCGCGCAAAAAGTGTCACCATTGACACGTTTATGGATAAACGCCCGACCAACCGGGGAGGGATTATCTTTGATACCAATAAAATCGATGCCACTCAATTAAACTTTTGGAATTTTGATATCCAGGGAGCCGAATTAATGGCGCTCAAAGGTGCGACACAATCCATTCAACATGTGAATGCCATCTATTTGGAAGTCAATGAAAAAGAACTGTATGTTAATTGCGGACTCATACACGAAATCGACGCATTCTTGCTTGAACGCGGGTTCAGCCGCGTATTAACACACATTACCGTTCATGGGTGGGGAGATGCACTCTACATTAGAACTCAATTGAAACACGATTCACCGTCTCACTGATAAGTGGAAACAACCACTTTTTCACATCTTGCAATCGTTTCTCGGTACTTACCTTTAAACCATTAATTTTAATCATATACACAATTTCTTGTTCTCGTTTCTCTTCACTCTCCCGAAATTCCGACGCATGTTCCTTTTGCCATGCCAGAAACTCGCGCAGAAATAGTTGCGATAAATATGTTATCATACGCTCTATATCTGTATTCACAAGCGCACGCCAATGTGTCTCCTCCGGGTCGTGTGTATAAATATAAAATACTCCGTGTTTCTCTGTGAATGCGCGTATGGGCAACCTTTGTCCCCGCGACTTTGTCTGGTCGATGTGTTTCAAAACACATTCCTTTATGCCTTCCGTTAAATCACACTTGAATACGCGTTGTAACTGTTCTGGTTCCACTTTGATTTGATGCCACCAATCCTCGAATGTTTGTGACGGTGTTTGCGACGGATGATTAATCCATTCTGTTATTTGTTTGCGCTGTTTTGCACTCAACGCCGTCCGCATGGTTTTCACATCGCGTTCTAATTTGTCGCATTTCTGCGCCAAACTTTGCACGAGTTCGAATAATTCGCGTTGGGTTGGTATCTTTACTCCATGTTCGTCCATAAGTCGGTCGGGATTACGTCGAAAATAATAGAAGAATTCGCAACAAGTGATGTGTTTGTTATAATCTGTCTTTAGCTTCCAATGTTTATAACAGTATTTACAATAAATATCCGACATCAATTTTATACGTTTTTGATTAAATTACAGTATATCATATTTATATATTATTTTCAATTATGAATATGATATTCACTAGTCATACGCGATTTTTAAAGAAAAAGTCGCCCAACGCCCGCACAACCACAAAAAACATCGCATTTAACGAAGAATACACACAACAACCTTTACGCAATCAACCATCCAAATTAAATACCGACTCCTATTTTCAAAACAATACAGTTGAACGCAAAAGTCCTGAACGTTTAAGTTTAATAAATCCAACTGAATTAGCTCCCATTACAGATTATGTCACACCACCACCACCACAAGCTCGCAAATTATTATCCGGACCCATGGTCCGAACTCTCGCAGGAACAGCAAAAAAGTCGTGTTGCGGAGGTGCAGTATAAAGAGTATATTTATAAATTCACAAATGGATAATGATTTAAATTAAAATCAAGAACAGTTGGATTATTTGAAAAATCAAGTCCTGATATGGGCAATCTTTGTTTGTTTAAATTTGGAATATCACTGAAACAATTTTTATTAACATAAGTTAATTCAATGACATCAGGAATTCCATTTTTCATTGGACCATACGTATTTCCATGTGCATGAACAATATAATGTGTTTTATTTAATTTTTCCAAACATTTTACTTTATCAGCATATATACATCCCCATGTATCCGCAGTAATTCCGTGAAATTCAATCACCATTTGTTTAAACTTATTTATTTGAGATTCTTGCAGTGATAAAATCCAAGGATATTCTCCGCCTTCAATATCCATTTTAAGAAAAATATTACTGTATGTATTCATCAAAAAATCCAAGTTTGAATTATTATCATCATTAAAACTATTTATATTTTTGGGATAAATGAAATTTTTTTTGTGTAATGATAAGGATAACTTCGAATTGTTCCATCGAATCCAAAACTATTATGTTCATTCATTCCATACGCATTAATAAAGTCCCTTGAAAAACTTTCTTCGTTTGATATACCACATGATATATAAGAATCATATACATTACCCAAATCAGCAATAACATAACCTCCATCATTTCTCGTACCAAACCTGAGTTTTTTGTTAAACTCATAGACTTTCAATAATTCCGGATGATTCATTTTTTAACAATATGAATATAAATTGATATAATTGTTTATATTATCATATATCCCTATTATAAATGAGCCAATATTTAGACCATAAATTCATGCAGCCGCAAGTTGAACAATATGGTAGTCACATGGTTATGACCAATGTAGTCAAACCCGCAAAATTAAAACACATTCATTTAGATACCAAATATCGCGACGAAACGTCTTCTTCCTCTCCATTAATTGATGTTTCATTCACTTTTCCCGACAAAATAACCGATGTGAGGAGTGCTCGTATAGTAAGTGCGGAATTACCATTCTCATTTTACAATTTGACCGAACAGGAATGCGCCAACAGTACGAATAATGTATTTGTTTTCACAGTAAATAATGCATATAATCATCCAGTTACTAATAAAATAGTCATCTCTCCCGGATATATTAACTATCAAACTATTTTAACTGCAGCCAACCAAGTCTTCAATTCTCTTTCCATTGCCGAAAGCGCAATCACATCGGTGAATGTGGGAAGCAAAGTTTCGTTGAATTATGACACGACGAACAAACAATTTTATTTCACCGCAGTTCCCGGTTATACAATCGCCATTAACTTTGCGGTGGATGCAGCAAGTCAGAACAACGCTATGAATTTTAAATCAACCATTGGTTGGTCAATGGGATTTCGCGTGCCATCATTCACATTCACTGGAACAGCGCCCATTCCGAATCGATATGCCGAACAAACTGCGTTTTTCCCCTACCCCAAATATTTCTATATTGCAATTGAAGATAATTCGCGCACACCGAATATGTCCGTTATTACACCAACTGTGAATGGTTGTAGTATGCCACGTAACATAATCGCAAAAATAGTGTGTGATACTTCTGTCGGGTTTGGCAATACTATTGTTTGCACAGAATCGAATGGGCGTCTAATAAGCGACCGACGCTTCTATGGTAAAACGGATTTACAACGAATTCGCGTGCAATTAATCGATGATATTGGAAATATAGTCGATTTAAATGGTGGTGAATTGTCTCTCACACTTATTCTTGAACACGAATAAATTCATTCATTATGAACCGCCAAAAACATATTTGCATACCCATTAATTTGTATTATTTTAGAATAACCCAAATTCTCGCGCAAATAATGAAATAACTCCCTATTCTCTGTATTCGATTCAAATAATATACGTGGATACCCTGATATTCGAATCGTTTGTTGGCCACCTTTCAACACATCCAATTCATTTCCCTCCACATCCATTTTAATAAAACACACCCTGTCTATCGACATTTCATCCAACGTCCGTATCTCAATATCCTCTTTATTCAACACTCCATTTTGCGGCTGAATAGACGAACCACCACCATCCACACTCACTATATTCAACGTCTGATGACCAACTTGTTCGGGAGACCCCAACCCGAAATTATGCGCTCGTATTTTATGCGACAATCCAGATAATGCAATACCACCACATAGCGCATAATACGTCGCCCGTTGCGGTTCAAATACATGCACCTCCGAAACCGAATCCGCCAAATTTATCGCATATGTTCCCGTATGCCCACCCACATCCAAAAACACTCCATCACCATCACAAAACTGCTTCGACCACTCTATCAAATCCGATTCAAATAACCCGTTTTTCACATAATAATTTATATTTATTTTTGGCAATATAAAGACACGATTTGATTCCCCGTAATCAAAAACCTGTTGTATTTCTTTATTATTTGTATTAATATTGTTTGGTTTTGTTAAAACAAAATAGTTTGGGTTCATATTTTTTGGGTTATGAAGAGTATAAATATATAATCTTCATATTTTGACTTGTGAATAATATAATACTAATAATATTTATTAGAACATAAACAAATGAAATTCTTGCTGGAATCAAAACCACTTGTGTTGGACCAAAGTGAAGTGCATCTTGACCCGATTTTTATCATAATCCAGTTTTATGTGGATAAGAATGTGGCAAGACATAAAGAAATAATCACGTGTCTGCATAAAAACATCCAATTACTGCAATCTGACTCCTCCGCGAATCGTATTATTTTATTGAATGAACGCGTATATAGTCCAAAGGAATTGGGATTCAAAACTGCTGTGCCCGAACTTATAGAACAGGTGAATATTGGCAAACGCATGCATTATAAACATGCAATTGATTTTGCGGCCAATCTCGACCATCCGGCATATGTGGTCGTAGCCAATTCCGATATTTTTTTCGATGAAACACTGTTTCTTTTGCGCAAAAGTGATATTGGTAGAACACCGGATAGCACATTGAAAAAATGCATGGCTCAATTACGATATGAATACACTCCCGGAGCAAACAAACATAAAATATTCGGACCCAGATATGATTCACAAGATGCGTGGATATTTCACACCAATCATTTGCCCCCAACGAAATTTCTCAATTTTGGGTTGGGTGTTCCGGGATGCGACAATAAAATCGCGTATTTATTAAATTGCAGTGGTTTTGATATCATAAATCATCCGGAAGCAATCAAAACATATCATTACCACACAAGTGAAATACGGAATTATACGCGCAAAGATGCGATACCCGAACCATATTCATGTATTGTGCCCTACGGATTCTCGTCATGGGTTGAATCATTGGGCATATTAAGCACGCATATGCACGAAATGTCTTTCAATGACAACGATTTATTGCATGATTATATACAGAAAAAAATCTCCGTGTCGGGAGAGGCATTTTGTATCCCACGCATTTCCACGGTGGAAACAAATGAAGCGTGTGCATACGAGCAAATATACGGAATAAAACAAGTTGCCAATAATCGCGAACAAATCACACAATATTTATCTTCTCCCGAACACATTCAAACACTTAAAAATAATGCGGGAATTTGGTTTGTATCTGAACAATCAAAATCCGAATATTCCAAACAGTATTTGGCCGCTTTCTCCAACTGCGAGATGTTTGGAGGTTGGGAACGTTGGGGAAATATGTATAGATATGTGGGCATGTCACAAACATATTTGAAAAATCACATTTGTCGTCCAACAACACGCATGTTTTCGTCGTTGGCGTTCGACATATTTCACTATATTCATCATCCTCGACCATGGACACATGCTCTCCGCGGAAAAAGATTATTAATAATATCCTCTTTTGCCAAAACCATGGAGAAACAAGTCCTTATTCGGGAGAAAATATACGGACGCGACCTTTTCCCCGATTGCTCGTTTATATTTTTGGTCCCACCTCAAACACAAGCTGGCGAAACAGCCGTGGATTTTTTGGAATGCAGCGCCAAATTCTACGCCGAAATCGACGCATTGTCTGGTCAATACGATGTAGCATTGGTTTCGTGTGGAGGATACGGAGTACCAACAGTGAATCACATATATGAAACTGGAGGTGCAGCTATATATGTTGGCGGCGTATTGCAGATGTATTTTGGCATATTGGGTAACCGCTGGTTGAAAGAGAGGCCTGATATGGTGCGCGCATATTTGAACGAATATTGGACTCGCCCAACCGAAGAGGAGAAACCAAAGGGACATCAAAATGTGGAAGGCGGATGTTATTGGTAAGCTTCATAAAAAATAGATATATTAAAATAATATAAAGAGTGCATCATCATACATGATGTAGAGGAGTAGCTCAGAGGAAGAGTACGTGGCTCATAACCACGGGGTCGCAGGATCGAAACCTGCCTTCTCTAACCATAAATGCTCTCATAGTGAAACGGTTATCACATCGGTCTTATAAGCCGGTATCCTGGGTTCAACTCCCAGTGGGAGCATTAGATATATATGTGTGTGTATTTTATTATATGTAAAATACATTCAAAAAATTGATATACTTTATTTGGTTTATGATACGGGTATAAAAATATAAATCAGAATAAAATGAGTAATAAAGAAATTATGTGTTTTGAGCGCTATCAATCCGTGTTGATGGGATATTTCAACGATATTGAATTCTTGAAGGAATTGAAGAAACAAGCGAATGATAAATATGGTATTCATTGTGAGATTGTGCATAATTTTAACGCTATTTTCGAGTTATCTTTGGTGTTTCTGCCATATGCTTATAACCGGAATCCCGAACACACTACGATTATTTTGAAGACGTTGCAAAGCAAATGTGACGATTGGGTGGAACAAGTATGGTCTATGAAACCACAGAAAAAAGACCGCAAAATGTACCGAACCGTAACTGCAACGCTCGATGGTGTGAAAAACATGTGTGATTCTTTATTGAGCTCGGAATCTGGGGATTATATTGCCAAACATTTCAACGAGTTAATTGAACAACACAGCAAACGAGAACAACAGGTAAGTGTCGAAGAACCAGATACCAAGCGCCAGCATATTATTGGTTAAGGTATTTTGCTCCGCGCATTTTTTTATGCATATCCACATTCTTTATGGGATGATACAAATACCCGTCTTTGTGCGGCATATTCAACACATCATCTTTCCACGTCACATTTTTCAACTCCTCTGGTGTTCGTATTTCCATTTTATTTTGTTTGGCAAGTGTGTGAAACATAATCTCTTTATAAATCAAACTTTCCTGTTCTTTCACCAAATCGTCCATTTTTTGCAGCAACTTTCGCGAAATGCGACATGCACAAATAATCCAATGTGACCATGGTTGTGGTAATCTGTTTTGTATTTGATGCCAATGTGGCCATTTATCGTCTGGTGTGTGTTCTGCTTCCCCTGGAACAATCAAGTCGGCAGTAGTATATTTTTGGTCTAAACGCTTCAGATTATCCATGGAGTTGAACCACACATCGTCTTCAATGAACCACACGTAATCATATTTTGCGTTTTCTCTCCCGAAATAGTAGTATGCGCGATCCGTTGCAACGATTGGTTTGAATACATAATCGGAATTTGTGTAATTATTCTGCAAACATACTTCGTCCGGAATCCAAATAAATTTCACGTTGGGATATTTTTTGCTCAAGTCCCCAGGAATGGCAGAATCCACCACGACGTAATTATCATATTCAGTCGATTCATTCAAAAAATCCAACCATATTGGGTCTGGAACGCCACGAGATAGAAGACATACAGCTATAGTGTTGCCTTTATTTGTCATCGGTTCTATACCTGTGCAACACGTGCATTGTGAATGGTATGCACCATATAGTAAAAATAATAAACCCACAATGGAAATTATGATTATTATATAAATGTATCGCATATTACAATAAGAAACGAAATTTTATTATAAATGAGTAAAAATGAAATAAACCCGTTGCAGTTATTTATATTAATATAAAATAACTTCTGTTTGGTTAAGGTCTATTCTAATTAAAAATATGAGCACCACAACTTACAATTTTTTACGAGATAATTTAACACCGGGAGACATAGAAAATTTGTGTGTAGTAAATAACGGCAAGGTATGGAAACATGTTGCCGGATACAGGGCATGTGGCTCTATATTAGCTATATACAAAAACGAAGATAAGTATTGTGTTCATGCGGGCGAAAAATGGGACGTTGATGAGTTGCCTAATTTGGGATATTACGACATTAATTTATCATATGACGATTTGCTTCGTGAAATCGCAAACACTTACGATAATATTAGAAGAAAAAACATAAAAATGAAATAAATATATATCACACATCCGCATAAATTATTAACACAACAACACAAAGAGTTTTATTTAAATAAATGAACACCCGCAAAATCGAGTTTGACTCCTTGTCACTCGAACAAAAATACGCCGCATGCCGCATCAAACAGGGACACAATGTGTTTATCACTGGACCCGGTGGTACCGGCAAAAGCCGGCTCATTCAATACCTCTTTCAACATTTCACCGAATCTTGCGTTCCATTCCAAATATGCGCCATGACCGGCTGTGCTGCCGTTTTATTGGGCTGCAAAGCCAGCACGTTACATTCATGGAGCGGCATTCGATTGGCGCGCGATACATCGGAAAAAATCATCGCGCAAATTCAGCGCAGCAAGAAACTCACCAAAACGTGGCGTCAAGTTCGTACGCTCATCATCGACGAAATTAGCATGATGTCTGTCCGTATATTCGAATTATTGGACGATATAGGGCGCATTATTCGCGGTGTGAATCGGCCTTTCGGCGGAATACAGCTCATATTCACCGGCGATTTCTTTCAATTACCACCCGTGGGACCCGCAGATTCGCCGGATGGCAAATTCTGTTTTGAATCGGAGCGATGGACGCAGACGTTTTCGCCGGAAAACTGTATTGAATTGACGACGATGTTTCGACAAACAGACCCCAAATATATTGAAATTTTGAGTGAGATTCGCAAAGGCGAATTATCTAATGAGAATGCGGCGGTTCTGCGAGAACACGTCGCCAGACCATATGATGAGACGCAATATGGTGGATGCAAATTATCCAAACTGTTTCCCATTCGCACGAAAGTGGATAATGTGAATGAATATGAGTTCGGAAAACTCGAATCGATGGAATACGAATACGAACATATCGCCATGTTACACTGTCGCACCTATTTGGATGGCAGTGGGAAACATATAGAATTTGCTGATTTGCAAAAGGCGCGATATTTGCGAGATGATGATTATGAACGCGAAGTAAAAGCCATGTTGTCTCAATCGCAGACGCCGGAGAAAATATCGCTCAAAGTCGGAACCGCCGTAATGAGCACCGCGAATTTAGACGTGGAACGCGGTATATGTAATGGGACACAAGGAACGGTGGTTGGATTCGCAGAGTCGCATAGCGAGCACGGATTCGGCGAAATACCTATTGTGCGATTCTCAAACGGCGTGCAAATGCGTATTCAGGCACAATTCCGGCATTCTACAGAATATCCCACGATTGCAGTTGGTCAAATGCCGCTCTGTTTGGCCTGGGCGCTCACTATACACAAAATACAGGGTGCGACAATGCGCATGGCGGAAATAGATATTGGGTCGAGTGTGTTTGAGTTTGGTCAGACATATGTTGCTTTGTCCAGGATACAGAGTTTGGATGGGTTATATTTGTCGTCTTTCCATCCGAATCGCATTAAGGCGAATCCCAAAGTGGTGGAATTTTACGAGACATTGGCGCGTGCGTCTGTGGAACAGATGATGGATTTTGTCAAAGACTGCCCTCCTTGGCAGTCGGGACTTGTCAAAGACCATCCCTCCGATGGTCGGGCGTTTGTTCGGGCATGCGAACCGGCGGAAAAGATTCAATCAGATTTGGCAGAAGGTGTCAAAAATATTAACTTGGTCAGTCCCCAAACAGATGCGTCATATGCGCCTAGTTTTAGACAGTATGCATATAATCCTGGTATTGTGGTTAATAAACAAGGTAAGTAAGAGTAGTTTTATGACAATATAATATAGTATAATGCCAGCAGGAAGTATATTACCAGTTGCGTTACACAATGGCAAGCTGTATTTTTTATTTGGCAAGGAGAACCCAATGGAAGACAGCAGTCGCGGGTTTTCCGATTTTGGAGGAGGAAAAGAGGCCGGTGAGTCGTTTTTTGATGCGGCAATTAGAGAAGGTAGTGAAGAATTGACCGGGTTTTTCGGTTCAGGAAAGCAACTGAAAGCGCACATAAAAAAGCGTGGTGGATGTTTTGAAATGCCGTATCATTTTGAGAATGGCAATGAGTATAGAGTGCATATTATTTGTGTGGATTATGACGAAGGTTTAGTGGAACATTTTAATAACAATCATCAGTTTTTGTGGCAACATAAAGCTATAAGTAATAAAACATTGAATGGAAGCAAACTATTTGAGAAAATAGAGATAAAATGGGTTTGTGAAACACAATTGCGTTCATTTATGCCCAAAATGCGAGCTTTTTATCGCGATATTGCTAATTTACTCATTGTGAATCTCCCGAAAATCAAAGCTTTTATACGTAAATGCCCTATAAATCACACAAGAGCAAGAGCAAGATTTAACAGTCGGGCTCAGCGTAGTCGCAGACACAGGATGTTAGGAGGGTGAGGTTCGACGCCATTATTCCCTTCTCTTTCAACAACAACAAAATAATGAGTAAAATTATAATGAGTTCTACATATCATTCGGTTTCTTCTGTGAGTGAAGTAGCCTATAAAAATGGGCGCAAAGTGAAAGATATGAAAGTTGTGAGAGAGAACAATAATGGCATTGTGAGACAGTTTGTCAAAAATACTGCATTTCCTGGAATAGCAAGAACAAAACGTGTTCATTTTGATTTGCCGTCATCAAAAAAAAGAGAGAATAAAACATTGGGTATAACTTTCCGCAGAATGCCGACTCCTTACTTTACGCGAAAAATGCGCAGGTCAAAGGGTCTAAGAAAGTTCGGAAAGAATCGCAAATAAAAACCCGACATTATTATAAAGAGAATAATGTCGTGGAAAAAACAAGGCGGAACGAACCGACTTGATTCAACAAGTAATGTTAATGTTAATTCCGTTGTAGCGAATAAATTCACGATCAAAGATTACTTTTACGGAGACATGAATGTATTAGGCAACATAAATGCCGAAGGTTCGATGAAAGTCCGTGGTAATTTATTAGCAGCATATGTGGGCGCCGAAAATATATTCGCCAATTTAACATTAAAAGTTCTCCGCAATGCCACCATTTACGGCAGCATGGCAGTGAAAAAGGACATGTATGTGTATGAACGTCATATATTGGGCAACATTGAACGAAACAATAATATAATAACCATTTTTAACAATGATTCCATCACCGGGAATTTGGGTATCACACAAGCCAAAATAACGGATTCACGAACCGGAGTTGCGAATCTATATTATGACGGTCACATTGGATTCGGCACAAATAACCCGGTTGCCACCCTAGATATTACTGGTAATATTCCCCTTACTTTCGCCGTGCGAACAGATAATACACAAAATTATTCCATAATCTCCCGAAATAATGAAGATTCCGGCGTTGTTGCTCACACGGATTTGGCCACCACGGAAATTCAATTCTACAAAGAAACACCCATTCCTTCCGCCGATATTTCAGGAGCCATACCAGATGCACGCGTTCAATATATTGAGGGTGGTGTGTTAGCCATTGAAGCACCCGATTCAGTTATTACTTATTCGCGCAGTGTTCTCACCACCGGAGACACGGATTTAGTAATCAATAATTCCGCTCAAACTATTTATGATATTCCACAGGGACCATTCGCATATGATACATTCAATTCAAATACAACTACACAATCCAATGCAATAAGTGTGTGTGCTCCCGACGCGAGTTCTGTAAGTATGATTCACTTCACAAACACTCAATCAAATTCAGGCATTTCAATAGGCGGCGGTGCTTACCCACCCAATCCTGCGAAACAGCGTATGGGAACGATTGGTTATACACAACCTGACGGCACATATGCTCCTGCTATTAATATTGTAACATCAGCCAATACACGTTTATTTCATCGCACAACCGTGGGAATAAACACGTCTAATCCACTCACGGATGAATACGTTATGGACGTGAATGGTCCCGTATTTATTCGTTCCACAACGGAAACCAATGTTGTTCAAACCATCCCGTTCGAATTGCAAATCATAAAACATTGTCGGCAACTTCCAAATTACATTATTGCAGTGGGAGAACCATATACTATTCCGGGCGATCCAGATACATTTTACACAGACCCATTGGGTAGCACCGTAATAAAGAATTATCAACAGAAAGTGTATTTATCCAATGACAAGGGTGAAACGTGGTCCGTGAATAATTTTAATGACACGGATATTGGATTATTGGCAGATAATTCTATACATGCAGCATATATTTATGACGATAAATTGTGTTTTGTATGCACACAAAAAGGATTCATGTATTATACCGCTGACAATGGATTAAATTGGTTTGGTATTGGAGGATTGCCATTCACAAACAACATTCATTCGGTTTTTGTTTCCGACCATTTTGTAAGTAGTCACTCCGTGTTAAGAGTATTTGTGTGTGGTAATACAACATGTGAGTGGTTCGATATGCCACTTACATTATACAATAATCCTGCTAATTTCACCATTTTTTCACTGAATCATGGAACTGTTACATTCCCGGGTGTTTGTTATAATGCAGATGCATTGCATCCAATTATGTATATTACTGCGGCGAACAAGATACATAGTTACGATATCAGTAATTATTCAGGACCAATTAAATCCAATGTTTCCTATACAAATAACAGTGGCGATATTTTTACCGGCATCTCTTTGGCTACTTCCGACGTTGCAACAGCGGTTGGACCCGGAATTATTGTATATACAACAGATGGCGGAATCACATACGATTCTCTTTTAACATACACTGACCCATTCTTCACTGGAAAAACATTCAATAGTATTTACACGCAAGACATTAATACTTCCATCGTCACTGGATATGATTCAAATGGAGCATTCATTGTTTATTTTTCCAACTCTTTTCAAGACTATTATTTTATTTCCGACGGCAAATTGCGCGACTTTGGTGCTCCACCCAGCCTCGTAACTACCACACAATTATATGATGCCTTTTTGGTTTCTCCCGAATCTATCATGTTTTACGATGTAACACAAAACTACGACCCGAATAATGGCAACCGAGGCAAGTCCGTCATATATAACATGTATATACCCCACGTATTAACTCCCAACGGAGCAAGTCGCACATTCGGCAATGGAACTGCGTTGCGGGTTGATTATGGTGCCGCCGAGTTCGGCGGCACAGTCGTTGCGGAAAAAGACATGGTTGTGAATGGAACATTGGCAGCCACTTACGCGAATTTGGGAAATACCACATTAACCGATGCTGTGATTGACGGCATCAGTTCTGTATCAGGCGAATTAAACTTACTTGCAAATGTAATCATTTCGGGAGATATTATTGCTGATGGTTCCACTGTCTCTCCCGAACAAATTGCCCAATTATCAAACATAACCGGAGATATACAAACCCAACTCGATAATAAATTAAGTAAAACCGAATCAACAACTGTGAGCGGACAAATCTTGTTTTCGGGCAATAATTCATTCTCCGGCAGCAATCATTTTTCAGCCAGCAACCAATTTGAAGATTTGCGCGTTGCGTCCTCCGGTTTGACCACTGTTATATCTCCCAGTGTCAGTTACACGATTTCTCCAACTAGACTATCATATCTGAGCAATTTGGTTTCGGATGTTCAAACACAACTCAACGATAAACTCAGTTTATCTGCTGGAGGGGGTGTATTGAACGGAACATACACATTTAATGGACAAATCAACATCGCAAACACAGTTTTGGTGGCAGATAATACTTTCGTGAATCCCGCAGATTTGGCCGCCATGAAGGGTGCGACGTCGAATTTTCAAGCTCAATTGGATGTGATGAAAATTGCAATGGATGCTATTTCCGGTGGGTCGTCTTCTACTATACAGAACGCGGCCATGGTATCTAATGTGGCACTCAACACATTCGAGGTTCCCAATCGATTCAATAAAGATACCACCATCATCGGAAATGTTATTGCCAACTACACTACCATCACACCAACCCATTTATCCTATTTATCCACAGTCACATCCAATATTCAAACCCAATTGAATAATCGCGTATCTCTGAACGCGACTTCCGGCATAGATATATCCGGCGTTATTACTACAACCGGTGGATTGGTTTCCACTGCAGACATTAGTGCCAACACCATTCAAACACAGTATCAAATTTTGGGAGGCTCCATAGATATTTCTGCGAATACTCACACATTAACTGCAACTCAGTCTGGGTCTATCGTGAATATTATTAGTGCAACTGCTTCCACCATATCATTGCCATCACCAATTACTCCGGGGGTGTGGTTTATGATTTACAATAGTTCGAATTATAACGCCACCTTAACTACAACGACCGGATTATTTGTTCCTTATCCAGAGAGCGATAATATAATACTCATTCCAGATTACTCCGTGCAAGTGCGTTCCAATGGCACCAATTGGGCCATTGTGGGAGGCACATATGATTGCGCCAGATTATCCACATCTAATCTCATGAATGGGAATATTTATGCTGCCGGTCTTTCCAGTGGAACGAACCTTACCGTCGCAGAAAAAGCTGCCATTGGGAAACCAATTATTGATAATCCCTATTATACATTGGATGTATGCGGAAATATGCATGTGACCGGAAATACCACAATAGAAGGCAGACATTTGGTCTTGGGAAATTTGGATATCAGCGGCGATGTTTTATTATCTAACAACGTTGATATCGGGTCGAATGCGTTCATTGCAAATAGTTTAATGATTGGAAAATATGTTCCATCTCCCGCATTGGCACTTGACATAAGCGGTGATGCGGCTATCAGTGGTCATCTTAGCATTGGTTCATACGTCGATATGAGTGGCAGTTTGCATTCATCCGCTATATATGTGGATACAAGCGCGAATATTGGCGGGAATGTCAGCATCAGCGGTGAAGTCTTGTTGGCGGGAAATCAATTCACCGTGTATGGACCCTCCCAATTCTCTTCCAATATTGGAATCGGAAAAACACCAGACAACGATACGTTGCTGGATGTGAGCGGGTCAATAAGCGCTACCACACTGAAATTGACCGCCGACCCAATCAATGGTTTTGCATTGGATATGTCTGGAAATATACGCGCGAAATCTCTCACTCTCACAGACGGTGTTGGATTGCCATCTGGTGGCGTTGCAGATTCAGCACTCTCCAGCAATGTGGCCCTTTTAAATCGTTCTCCGCAAACTTTTTCGGGAGATAATTACATCAATTATTTAAGTGTCGGAGGAGCAACTAAATCCACCGGTATTTCGACATATGCTTTGGATATTAGCGGAGGATTGCGTGTTACTTCGGGAGAAGTCGTTCTACCCGACGGAGCTATTACTACATCGAATTTGCCAGCGTCAGTGTGTTTGAAATCCGGTAATAATCTATTTTTGGTGGATTCTGTTGGTTTAACCACACCATATTTGGGTATTGGAAAAGGTTCAATGCAAACACAACACAATGTAGATGTTTCAGGCAGTATAAACGCGGATGGACCCATATATGCCCAAAAAATAGGCGTGAATAAAAAAGGCGCCATTGCATCCGGCGTTGATGTTGATATATCAGGAATAGCGGCTATCAGTAACACACTCAACATTGGCAAAAAACTCAACCTCGGCTCACCTTCCATTGTAGTGGCATCTACTACTATAAGCAAACGTTCCGGTGCATACGATTTGTATTGGGCGTCTGCTACGGCTGCCAATCTGAGTATGCAACTATCCGGAGCATTCAATACCATTGCGTTAAATACACGCATAATAACATACACACCAATCACTATCGCTGGGACATACACATTTATATACACATTTGATTATGCAACTGCAATCACTAATCATCCATCTATCACAATCTATCCAAATTACACAAGTAGTGCCAATCCCGGAACTGGATATGATATAGTATTGCCCAGCACATCTGTCAAAAGCGGCGTGTATTCAAAAACAGTTACTTTATCCACCGGATTAACCACTGGTTTCATGTTTGTCGATATCGGAACCGTTGGACCTACCGGCACAGCACCTACGCCGAATTTAATTGCAAACACACAATCCATCATTGTTACTGCTAATACGACGACGATAAACGATGCGAATTCAATCACGCCGTCTGTTGGCACAGATGCGGTGCCCATGACGGTGAATATGGCATCGGCATTCAATGCACCTACGCGCATTGCTGGTGGATTGTATGCAGACACTTCACAAACCATTCATTTTGGTTCGAATGCACCAATTATGAGCGGGTCTAATATTTTACCCGGAACCATTCCCAGCACTGCATTTGCGACATCGGGTGTGGATTTGGGGTCGGAACAAACCATATCTGGTGCAAAAACGTTTGATAATAATTTGACGGTGAAAAATCCATATAAATTATTAGTGGGAACACCGGCTGTTTCTCAATATCGCAATCCACTCATAACTGCAGATATAAATGGCGGCATTCAGGCATCCAAATATATCACGGTTGGGTCTTCGAATATATTTAATATGGTCAGCAAACGACCAGACAATGATGCATTTAATATTACCAATACTGATGTGTTTGGCGTTAGCACAAGTGCCCAGTCTGAGCGCACATATAATGTGAATCCATTAGGCGCAGCTCTTGTTAATACGAGTAACATCACCATGCCAAAACAATTTGCTGTGTCCGGATATTATACTTTTTCCATCTCTTATACACCTTCCGTTCCTGCTAACAGATTCGCGTCGAATGTCGTTGTGACTTCGATTACTCCAAATAGTGGGACTGTATTGGCAACACTTGATTTATCCGGAGGCACGACAGCTAGCGCTACTATACACCTGCCCACTGGAATACAAAATATCCAATTCACCGCACCATCAACCGTGATCGGGTTATCAATTACACAAATTGAATTCAATATTGATTTCCGGTATGATAATAGTTCCGCGCCTCCGGAATATGAGTTGGCCGTTAATGGTGACGCAGCCATTTTCGGTAAATTCACTCCCTATTTTGGCATAGATGCCAGCTCCACACAATCCATTAATTTTGGGTCGAATGCACCAATTATGAGCGGAGCCGGTATTGCAGCCGGGTCCATATCGGATAATTCACTCAGTTCAAATGTCGCCAAGTTGAATGCAGTGCAAACATTCGTCGCCAAACCCAAATTTTTAGTGGGTGCCGACGTGAGCGGTATATTTACAGCCGATACATATAACGGCGACGGCACTGGTTTATCTGGATTGGCCAAATTAGCCACCACGAATACTTTTACTGCGAATCAAATCATACATGCAAATCTCACTATTTCGGGAGAAACCTTTATTAATGGTAATTTAACCAGCACAAATACGACCGGTATATTGAGTAACTCTGATATTCGAATGTTTGATAAAGCAATTTATTTTAGAACTGACACTAATCACGGCATTAAATATGAACGTTCTCCTATAGATGGGGTTAAAATATTCGGATGGGCAGGAGGCGTTCTTGCAACGACAAATACCGCATCCGCTGCCAATATATTGCAATGGACCAACACGAATGTTGTGCTATATCGCCCCATTTTGAAAGATTCATACACACTTGATTTCGGCTCCGCTTTACACAATATTCGCATTGGCAACTCATCTTTCGCACTATCCACAATAACCGGCAACAACAACATTGGTTTGGGAAATTTATCTATCTCCGGAATCGTGTCCGGGTCCGGAAACATCGGCATTGGCAGCGCGACTCTTTCTGCCGGCGGCACTGGTTCCGCCGCTAACTCAAATAATGTTGCTATTGGAACCGGGGCGCTAACCAATAGTTCAGGCAATTCAAATACTGCCGTTGGTTATCGTGCTGGATATGGGTCTGGCTCCGTAAATATGACTGGCAGTTCCAACACATTTATTGGAACGGACACGGGGTTTGATACTGCGGCAAATTCCTACTCCAATTCCACCGCAATAGGTGCCGGTGCCAAAATAACCGCGAGCAATCGTATTATTCTGGGAACTACCGCGGAAACTGTGATTATTCCAGGCAATATGATTGTCACCGGCACTTTCTCTTTGGCCGGCGGTGTGGCTGTAACAACCATCGCGGATGGCGCGTCTTTAAATGTACCTTCCGCCGTCATCACAAGTAAATATGTAAAATCCAAGAAATTATTGGTCGAGAATACCAGCGACACAATGAACGGCGGTGTGTATTTTTATTCATCCACTGTGGATAACACAACCAATCCATACATTTACATATCAGATAGCAATTTAAGATGTATTCCCAACATCACGAGCAGCACACCATCCTGGTCTATATTAAACGACGGAACCGCCACATTTACCACCAAAATAATCTCTCCCGCAGCCACTTACACCGACGTGAGTTCTACCACCATCACCTCAACTGGTCTTTCAAAAGCCAATTCGTTGGCTGTAAGCACCACATCCACTTTCACTGGTGCAACTACACATAATGGCGGAATAACATCCACATCAATCACAAGTGGTACCATCGCGAGCACTGGAGCAAGCACATTGAACTCATTGTCTGTAACAACTACCGCCGCATTTACTGGTGCCACGACATTTACTGGTGCCACCACACATAATGGCGGTTTAACGGCTTCGACCATTACCGTCACCACAAATAGTGGATTAAAAGTGAATGCCGGAGGTGTCACCATCAACGGCGGTGGATTAACCGTTGCGAATGGTCAAACTGTTGATTTCGGAAACTGCACTGTTAAAATGAGTGGTGCTAACATATCAAGTAGTACGATACCTCTTGCCGCTATTTCTGGGAGTTCTTCATTCATGTTGAATAATGCACCCATAACAATGTCCTTGTCGTCTGGACTGTATTTCAAATACATGAAATCGGGTAGCACGGGATATACATACATTAACACGGATGGTAGCATTGGATTCGATACTACCGGAAGTGGAACAACGAATAGCTGGTCAATTAATTCCGCGGGAGCAGCCAATGTAACAAGTATAACCTCCAGTGGGAATGTAACTGGCGCAACACTGAATATTTCCGGAAACAGCACATTGAAAAATACGGCTATAAATAATGGCGCCTTGTCTATTTATACAGTTGCTCCCTCAAGCGGAACACCAAGCTCCGCGGCATTAACATATGATTCGGCATTAAATAATCTCATGCTTGGAGTCGGAAACATGAGTTACAATAATGTTACTATTACTGGGAAAGACAATGTTGGAATTGGAACAAATGCATTAAAAGCAAATGCAACTGGTCAAGGAAATGTCGCGATTGGTCAATCGGCGGGTGGTCAAAATACCAGCGGTTCCAATAACACATTCATTGGAAATGCTGCCGATTTTTCAACGACCACAAACTATAGTAATTCAACCGCACTGGGTTACGGCGCCAAAATTACCGCATCAAATCAAATTGTGTTGGGAACAACAGCAGAAACCGTTATTGTGCCCGGTTCATTGGATGTTGCTGGCACATTCGCTGTTTCTGTTTTTAATAGCGATATAACTACAAATATAACACTCACGAAACCTTTGTGTAACGTGTATAGAGTGCATCCTTCATCATCATCATCAATCACAATAACACTACCCACTATTACAGCAGAAATGGTCGGCACAATTATTGAATTTCGCAAAATCACAAACAACATAAACGCGGTTATTAACGTGAAACCTTCTGCATCCGATTGGATACAATTTGGGTATGTTGTTGGAAGCACAGGTGTTGGATCAACTAATAACGCAGGGACTGCTGCTATATTAATTAATGCAAATATGACTTGCGGGAGAATAGTCTGTTCAGGTGTAGGTGCATGGCTCATATTGAATGATACAGAAACCATGGTAAATATTGCAAATGACCAAATCATTGCAGGTGTGAAAACATTCTTATCGGCTCCAATCATGAGCGGTGCATCTATTAACGCGAATTCTATAAAACTTACCTCACTCGAAGGTGGCGGATTCGTGACATTAACGAATGACCAAACCATTTCAGGTGTGAAAACATTCTCATCACCGCCAATCATGAGTGGTGCATCTATTAACGCGAACTCTATACCCGTAACTGCAATTAATGGAGTAGTGAATACAACTACTGCTCAAACCATTGCGGGTGTGAAAACATTCTCGGCAAACACCGTATTCAGTTCGGGTATATCATTCAGTACTCCAATTGACATTAGATCAAGTTCAAACGTTTATAATTATTCTATTGGTTCGAATTTAATGAATACTACTATTGGAAGCGATAATATTGGTATTGGGTATAGAACTCTTGCTTCAGCCACAAGTGGTTCAAGTAATGTTGCGATTGGTGCATATGCTATGGATGGAAAAACCACTGGAACACAGAATGTTTGCATTGGCGCAAGTTCGGGAAAATTATTCACAACTGGTTCAAATAACACCGCAATCGGATATGCATCTGCATACAACGGAACTTCCGCCGGTACAGGTAGCAATAACACTGCAATAGGATATTACAGTGCAAATAACATTAATAATTCGTCCGCCAATAACACATTTTTAGGTGCTAATACGGATATTACGGGTGGTCCTTTCAATAATTCCACTGCCGTGGGTTATAATGCCAAAATTACCGCGTCGAATCAAATAGTATTAGGTACTGCGACAGAAACTGTGACTGTTCCTGGTTCTGCAATCACGGTAAATAGAATAGTTATAAATAATGCAACAACTAATTATTCCATTGGGTCTAATCAGCTCATGAATACTGCAATCGGAAATAATAATATTGGATTTGGTAATAATACTCTTACATCAGCAACAGATGGCACAAATAATATTGCAATTGGGTCATTTGCATTAGAAAAAAAAACAACCGGTTCGTTCAATGTTGCATTCGGCTCCAGTGCGGGAAAATTATTCACAACTGGTTCAAATAACACCGCAATCGGATATGCATCTGCATACAACGGAACTTCCGCCGGGACAGGCAGCAATAATACTGCAATCGGGTATTTCAGCGCAAATAATATTAATAATTCGTCCTCCAATAACACATTTTTGGGTGCAAATACGGATATTACGGGTGGTGGTCCTTTCAATAATTCCACTGCCGTGGGTTATAATGCCAAAATTACCGCGTCGAATCAAATAATGATGGGAACTGCGTCAGAAACAGTTACTGTTCCTGGTGCCATACTTATTAATAAAACAACCTCAGATAATTCGTATTTAAAAATTTCCACGGTTTCAACTGTACCCTCTATTCCAGTCACTGCATTTTTCATATATGTTAATAGTGGTGGGCAGTTTGCTATTGCGAGATCTAATAATGTAGGCACACCTGTCACAAACGTATATTTGGAGAACGCGGACACTTCATGGAGGACTGGTAGTGATATGCGTTTAAAAAAAGATATTGTTTCTATTAATAATGGGTTGGATTGTATTTTAAAACTCAGACCTGTATTATATAAATTCAAAACAGATGAAGATATATATCCTCAACGTTTTGGGTTCATAGCTCAGGAAGTTAAAGAAGTTATGCCAAATATTGTTAGTGAAAGAGATGATAAAATGCTTGGTCTCTCCACCACTGAAATGATTCCCCACATGGTAAAAGCCATCCAAGAACTCCACGAAGAAAACACCAAACAAAAATCAGAAATCGCGGATTTGCGTTCCGAAATCGCCGAATTGAAGGCATTAGTCCAATCTCTCATCGCAAAATAAAATTATTAGTTTCGGGAGAGAATATATACATGCCATATTCTATCCGTAGAAGAACTCGCCGCAACTGCTGGCAAGTAGTCAATACCAAAAACGGTCACTTATTCTCCAAATGTTCCACCCGCACAAAAGCCCGAAAACAACTCCGTCTTCTGCGCGCCATAACCTACGGCAATTTCCGACCCACTCGTCCATATGTTCCTCCCCGACCAACAAGAAGAAGAAGGAGACCACGCCAATAATTTCAATCAGAATAAATATAAAGCTTTTGCGTGAAATCCCATAAAAGAGATGACAGAATATTTGTATTACATTCGTGATGAAAACACATCATATTATAAACCAGATGGAGTGTTATTATATAATATCTCATCAAAACTATTAACGTATATTGAAGGGCGTGAATTGGTCAGAATGTTTCCTCCACCAAAAAACGGTGCTGCTATGTGGGGAACTCCGTTCGGGCATTTAACAACATATGCGAATTTAAAAAGAATAGACACTTTGGATGAATTCCACAGAATCATTGCGACAAAACCTATTTCAATTTCTATGGGTCTAAATGAGCACATATCGTCGCAGTACGAAATTTTTGAGTTCAAGCCAGACACAATTGTGCAATCTGTTATTGATTCTTTTATTCAGAGAGCGAAGATTGGAAAGGAAAAATATGGTCAAACATTGGACAGAGAAGATTTATCTGTAATTGATTGGATTCGACACGCAAAAGAGGAACATATGGATGCGATACTGTATCTTACGAAATTGGAAAAGGTATTATTAGAAAAAAATAACCATGGTTCTGAATCTGTAATAATGGATAAATAAAACAAACAAATATGGAGCGTATTTTATTCACATATTTAAATGAATAATATACATAAAGAACAATCACAATATATCACAAATAATCATATTAAATCACCACCATCCACAACCATTAATTCCCCCAGCGAAGAACAACAACTCATCATCGACCATATTCTCTCAGGCAAAAACGTGAGCGTCGATGCCTGCGCCGGTAGCGGCAAATCCACCACTGTATTCTCGTGTGTCCGCCAAATGCCGCCTGAAACCCGATTCCTCCTCATCACATACAACAAAATGCTCCGTATGGACGCCTTGGAAAAAATACGCGAATTAGGTATCTCCAATGTAGAAGTCCATACTTTCCACAGTTTGGCCGTCAAATATTATTTGCCCGAAGCCCACACCGACTGCGGTATTCGAAAAATCATACATAATAATCGCCCACCAAGGATTACATCTCCTCTCCCGAAATATGATGTATTAGTTCTCGATGAAGCCCAAGATATTTCCCTATTATATTTCCAACTCGCCGCCAAAGTCATGATAGATGCAGCACATCCGTTCCAACTATTTGTCTTGGGCGATTACATGCAGTGTCTCTACGAATTCAAGGGAGCGGATACACGTTTTTTAACTCAATATCGCAATATATGGCACACACATCCCTACTTGAAAACGCACGAATTCGAATATTGCACCCTCCGGACTTCTTACCGCATCACCGAACAAATGGCGCATTTTGTGAATAATGTTATGTTGGGAGAAACCAGACTCATTGCCACCAAACACGACGACCCTGTCGTTTATATTACCAACAGCCGACACAACGTCGAAAACACCGTCGTATATCATATCCGTCAGCTGTTAGAAAGCGGGGCAGCACAACCCGACGACATTTTTGTGTTGGGCGCATCCACCCGCGGCGGTCAAATGAAACGCATGGAAAACGTGCTCGTGCAAATCGGCGTTCCCTGCCACGTGCCCATTTTCGAAACGGAAGAGGTCGATGAAAAAGTCATTAGCAAAAAAATCGTGTTCTCCACTTTCCATTCCGTCAAAGGCCGACAGCGCAAATACGTATTCATCGTCGGATTCGATAATTCGTATTTTAACTATTACGCACGCAACTTAAACCCCGAAATATGCCCCAATACGTTATATGTCGGCTGCACGCGCGCACTCAATCATCTCTTTCTACTCGAAACCAACGATGCGCGGTATGACCGACCTCTCGCTTTCCTCCGCATGTCCCACCACGAAATGCGACAACAACCCTACATTAAATTCAAGGGAACACCCAAATCGGTACTCTATGCAGACCAATTGTCCGACGCGACGAATGGCGAAGAGGCGGATGACATTCCCGGTGCTGAACGGCGAAACAACATATATTTTATCACGCCCACCAATCTTATTCGGTTCATTCCCGAGACTGTGCTCATGAAATTAGCGCCCTTAATGGACGAGATTTTTACTGTCATCTCTCCCGAAACACCCGAAGATATGATTATTATACCCAACGCGGTGGCGACTGCTTCCGGCAACTATGAGGAGGTAAGCGACCTGAACGGTATCGCTATTCCATCGATTTATTACGACCATCTTTGGAAAAAGGTTGGTGGTTCAAACGCTGACCCAGAAAAAGATACCGACAAACGCCCGACCAACCGGGAAGGGATGGTCTTTGACAATGACGCACTAGAATATAGGGAAGAATCTCCCGGTTCTGGCATTTTATACACCCACATATACGAAGATATCGCGACAATGCGACCCAATGAACACCTGTTTTTGAAATCCGCCGCTCGTTCTCTGCCCACAACATGCACGAGACCCGCAGATTACCTCTATTTGGCCAACGTTTATGTGAGTATGAAAGAGCGCATCTATTTCAAACTCAACCAAATCGGGAGAAACGATTACACCTGGCTCACACCCGACATTATAAAAAAATGCATCAGTCGTCTGGACCGCGTTATCGGCCCCGAATGTCGCAAAACCCGACCACTCATTGAACACACCGTCGTTGATAAAGACGACGAAGCCGCCACCGCCAAAATAAACGACGTATTGGCGCCGCATTTTCCACCGGAAAACGGTATGCAAAAACAGTTCCGTTTTACCGCTCGCGCGGATTTGATAACGGAGCGCTGTGTGTGGGAAATTAAATGCACGAGTGTGTTGTCGGATGAACACCGGTTACAATTGGTTATATATGCGTGGCTCTGGCGCGTCATAAACGGAACGGCGGATGAACAAAAACGCAAATCGAAGAATCATCCCATGGTTCGTAGTGCCAAATTATTTAATATCAAATCGGGAGAGATTTTGAAATTAGATGCGACCATGGCACAATTGACCGAAATTGTTGTAGAGCTGCTGAAATCGAAATACGTGCGCGAAGAACCCAAAACCGACGAAGAATTATGGGCCGAATGTGCCGATTACATCGCTGACATAAAAAAGGATTACTTACCTGAGGTCGGGGATTTACCAAAGGTCACCCCTCCTGTCGTCGGGGATTTACCAAAGGTTGCCTCTCCGCTTTGCTCCGAGGACTTACCTGAAGGAATGTGTATATGAGTAATAGGATAGTCTGTATTTACATAATATATATTGTAGTTGTTAATGTAATTATTGTGGATGTTTTTTAGAGGCTGGGGGGTTGAGGTCGAGTTATTCATGTTTTTATATTAGATTTTATATGAATTCGGCATTTCACATAAAATATATTTCAATTTTTATTTATTATATCTGCACAGCAACTGCCAAATCTTCCATCGACTGTCTCAACGACCGCGCATCCTCATAATGCTTCATCGTGTAAGTTAGCAGTCCCGTATGCAACACATATATACTTACCTTGGGAGCCGTCTGCCCCATACGCAACACACGACCTTCTAACTGGTCGCGCGTCGCCTGATTCGAGAAATAAATCGCTGTAATCATCGTATCCGATTGCGTCAGTGTGAAACCTGTGCTATGCGTACATGTCGTAATTACCACATCATATATTTTCGCATCTCCCGGAGTAAGAGTAATCGATTGTTTCGAACTCACACAGAACACGCGTTTTCCCTTGCGTTCAAACTCTTCACGCATTGCCGTCTGCGCTCCCACATCTTTCGCCACCACAAACACGGGTCGCGGATTATCCGGAGTGGCCAGTCGGAGTGTCAAATCTATGATGCCCCGCTGAATTACACTATAACATATTTTGGTGGCTGCACTGAAATTCGTAGAGCTCGCTCTCCCGCCGAATTTCTTCTCTATCGTGCCCAAATATTCGTGTCTTTCCGCCGCCGACATTTCGATTTCTTTGAACACGCGCTCTTGTGGGATCGGCAAAGCGATCTTGCGACTTACCAATGCAGCAATTGCTACCCAGTAATTCTTCTCATTCACCTCGAATTCCACCACTTGCGACACCCATTCAATCACACCCTTGCTCGATTTATCTTTAATCAGAGTGCCCGTTAAACCAATGAAATTGTGCGACAGTTTGGCCATTTCCAACGCAATCGAAGTGCGTTTAGTGTCGTTCATCGTCAAATGGAATTCATCAATCACAAAGAAACATTCCGGTGCCAAACTCACCAAATGTTCCGATGCCACACGCATATTGTCGTGCGCAATCATATTCACACAGTGCGGTTTAAACATATTCGTCTTGGTTTTTGCCGTATATTTCACCTGATTCACCGTGAATCCGCCGCGTTCCAACTCTTTCGTCACTGAATCCATCGCAGACGGCGGCAAACTATACACGAAATATTTCGGCATTTTGCGTTCCCGAATCATCCATCCAATCACACTACTCACAATGAGTGTCTTACCCAAACCAACCGGAATCCAAATCAAATTGCCGCGCTTGCCATTGCGAATACGTCCCGTTATTTGTTCCACCGCAGCTTGTTGATGCGCATACAATGTGCGGTCGTCGCGGAAACGCATCGGCCATGCTGCGGGTGCGGATTCTGCCCGCGTTAATATCATAGACCGAATCATGGACCACACACGATAATCATGCACGTGAAATTTCAACGATGCGTCAGGATAGATTACACCCGGTGCATAAGCTGAAATAAACATGAGCGCGCGAAATACAACCGTGTCTTTCCACGACGTCATCAAATACGTGCTGCTTCCATCGCGTGATATGCGATACATTTCAATGATGGGACGCAAAGGACGGACATACATCGCCAAACGGGCGTGTGTTTCGGGAGAAAGCGACGATAGTATGCGCGAAATGTCGCGTTCCCAATTTAATGTCATTGAACCGCCACAATCTGCAACGCATTTGTATTTGAACACTTTTTCGCAACATTCAAAGAAATGCGCGTCGTTCATTATATCCGGTTCTACCGTATTCAATATATTCGCCGCAACCGGCACACTAATGCGCGAATTATATACATTCGACCAAGACACATTGTTTAACATAAATTCGCCTGAACCATCCTCCGTTTCGCGATAATATGCAACACCATTCACACCAATCAACCGGTTGCGCACTGGTTTGCCCTCCGTTCGCAGTATATTTTTCGCCGCTTCAATCGCCAACTCTTTCACATCCTCCGACAAATCTTCCGCAGCTTTATCTCTCGACGCCGGACGAATCGCCATAAATCGCCCCTCCGATTCCGGATGCGCAAACACATTCACCAACATCGACGTACGTGTTCCCGGTACCTGTACTTTCACTGATATCTTCTCCAACATACCCGCCATCCACGACCAATCCATCTTATAATTCACTGGCGTCATATCACCCGTCAAAGGGAGTGTCGCGCGTTTCGTTCCCTTGCATAACCACATATATTTCTGCGCCGCCGCAATCTCCGCATCCAAATCGTCTATATTATCCGATTTGCGCGCATTACGACCCGTGCCCTTAATCCACAAATATTTAAACACCTGCACATAACTGTCTGCCACCATTCGCGGTCGGAAGAAATGCGCTATGTTCGTCAGAGAATGCTGGTCCAAACAATATTCCACATTCATTATATTCATTCCTGGACGTTGCTCACACCCGGGAATCAATTTGGTGGGATTCAAACCAATCGACTGCAATAGACCAATATCGGTAATGAAACTGCCCAACGTATTCAATAAATAATATGGATATCGCCACTTAACTTCCGCCGCCTTGCGGTCTTTGTGTATCACCACCTCATAATCCCACGCACGGGGGTCGGCTTGAGATATCATGGTTTCTTTGATTGCATACGCCACCAATTCCTCCGTGGGCTCAAATTCCGGATAATTTTGCGCTGCCATTGCCGCTCCCAACATCGCCGTAATTGTTTCACACGATGAAAATGAATCCTCGCCAAACGCCACACCCACACGTTTGAATGCCGATTCCGAACCGCGCACAAACCGGCGAATATCGGGCACAAATGCACCACCTTCCGTCACCAAAATAACAAACGATGCAAATACAACGGCTTGCGGAGGCACAATTTTTCCGTTCATCAATCGGACGGCTTTGCATCGTGTGCGAATGAGTTTTTGAATAATAGATTTATGTATGGCGGGCGTAAACCAACCCATCTCGTCTTTTAACATTTCGTAGTATGGTTCCCATTGCGCGAATTCCGGCACATATCGCGCCAAATTGCGCCAATTATGACGTTTGAATGTCTTGGCCGATGGGGACAAACTATCAATCATTTCAATCACTTGTGTTTCGTCGCCGTCGGTTTTAATGATACACTGAAATCTGCGCTGTGCATTGGTTTTGGTATTGGGGGCAGGGTCAGTTCTTGTTAAAATACCGCCAATTAATTGACAATACATATCGGGTTTCAAATCCAGTGAATCAGGTTTCACTTTCCACAACGAACCGCGAAAACTGAGTGAATGCCGACCACCCACCACCAATTGTTCTACACCTTGGTTGAGACGCGTTTTTTCGCCGCCAGGTATGCGTTGGAAAAACTCGTCCAGTGTGTGCAATTCGCCGTCCATCAAATCATCATATAAATTCGGGTTCTCGTCATCCACGATTTTCTCGCCGCCAACTGAAAATAACCGGATTTTCACGCCCGGTATATCGTTCAAATAAAACAAATCATCACTGGCATGCGACATTAGCCAATTCTTGCGCTCCGCTGGTGATTTATCCTTGAAAAACGACAGATTATTCAACTTGTCGCGATAATCCACATCAATCATTGATTCCACATACGGCGTGTGCGGAGGATACACAACACCTTCGGGAAAATATACCTGCATTGTCGTATTCAACGTCGCTTTGGTAATACCCGTTATCCATTCTCCCGAACGAATACCCGTTCTCGCAATCACCATATCTTGACTCTCAATCTTCTTCTCCACTTTTCCTTTTCCCTTGGGTTGCGGCGGAGCCGGAGGTTCAACCAAAGGTTGCCTCTCCGCTTCGCTTACCACAACTTCTTCGGGAAGTGTGGGAGCAGGCTCCACAACGACTGCAGGAGGCAATTCTTTCCGGGGGACTCGAATCGTTACAGTTTTCGGCATTATTTTTGGTTTATTTTCACTACTTTTTCTGCTGCTGCTTGATGACATGGGACTAATTTCGGGAAAATCATATATTTCATTTTTATGCGGAGAGGCATGGTCATTGACAACTGGGTAGTAATAATCTGATGCCGCAGGCTTAAGGGTACCGTCTAGAAACCGTAAGTTTCTACAACGATTTGTGGCGGGATTACGCACTTTGCCGTCAGGACATGGTTTCAATCTTGATGGTGCTGCCGCAACATCCGGAACTGTTTGAGCCAATACACGTCTGGTCTTTTTTTTTGGTGCAGTTATATTCAGTGCTTTCGATCCAATTTTTACACATCTTTTTGTCCTCGGATTTCGAATCTTTCCATCTGGACAATCAGCATTCTTGGATGACATCTATATATTATGTCCATTTTTTAGGATGTACCCATTTTGTAGCTATCCATTTGTTTGCGCCACGGACTTCACATCCCATATGTCGCGATAATGACAAAATTTCCTCTTTATCATCCGTGTCCCAAAAAAACACCGCCTTACCTTTCTGCGGTTGTACCTTGTATCCTATCTCCACAAAATCCGTTTCGCCGCCATCATATTCATCATTCAAATAAACCAAAAGTGTGGCTAAACGCTGTCCCGCCCCATGATTCACGCGATTTCTATATTCCGGTTCCTCTATATCGCACGCATCAAAATGGGGATTAAATTTTCCTCCCACATCATATCTCACCACCTGCAACATCTCCTGATTTTCAATCGGTTTATCCGATAAACTGGCCGCGAATTCGGCCATTTTTTGCGCCACTGGATGTTGCGAGTTGGGTAACCATTTTGTCTGGCTTTTTCGACTGTTCATATCTACTGCGACGTCGCTTTTCGCACCATATGATAACACACTGCTTTGTTCCATTTTCTGCGACTCACAATATCGCATCAGACTATCGCATTCGCCGGGAGATAGAAATCCATCGAATTCTTTTATCACATAACCCGATTTCTCAAGTATTCGCGTGGGAGTTTGCATATGAGTAAATTTTTCCATTGACAAAGACTTGTAAGATGTAATGAAACCAATGAAAACCCCCAAAATAACAACCAATAAAAGACTTAATTTCCACATTATATTAACTGGAGTAAAAAAGAGTATTATAATTTATTACAATTCAAAATATATTCATTATAGTCCATAATACACTTACCTCTAATATTAACTTTACCTTGTTCCACTTCTTTTTTTCCAATAATAATAATGTGGGAATAATGCAATACTTCACAATTAGCTATTTTTTTCGCCATCATATCTTTATCGTCCAAGAAATCCACATGAATACCTTTTGCCTTCAAATCTTCAAATAACTTGCAACAATAATTTACAATAATTTCGCTATCATGTTTAACTGGCACGATAGCCACTTGTCTTGGATTTATGAAGAATGGCAACTTTCCTTGACTTGATTCCAATAAAATACCAATAAATCGATCAACAGAACCTAATACTGCTCGGTGGATCATTACCGGACGAACATATTCCCCATCTGAATTTTTATAATATAAATCAAATCGTTCAGGTAAATTAAAATCAAGCTGAATAGATGCCAATTGATGTTTTCTGCCAATAAAATCAATTACATGAATATCTATTTTAGGTCCATAAAATGCACCATCTCCTTCATTTATTTGATAATTTGGAAATTGTACAATAATATCTCGCAAAATATTTTCTGCTTCATTCCATACATTCAAATCACCAATGTATTTTTCCGGTCTCAATGATAAACATGCTTCAATATTCATGTTAAAATCCACATACACCTTGTTAATGAAATCAATAACACCTTGTATTTCATCATGTATTTGACTTTTCATGCAATATATATGCGCATCATCCTGACAAAATTTGCGAACACGAACTAATCCTCTCAATGCACCATGCAACTCATTTCGATGCAATACACCAAAATCTGCATATCGAATTGGCAAATCGCGATATGATGGATTGACATGTTTAAACATTATACAGTGCCCTGGACAATTCATTGCTTTCAATGCAAACTGATAATGGTGATTGCAACAGTCGGCATTTTCATTATCAGATTTTTTGCATTCTATTGCAAACATGTTATCTTTATATTTATCCCAGTGTCCAGATCTTTCCCATAATGACTTATCATATATCACTGGCGATATAACCTCCGAATAATTACGTTCTTTATATTGCTCACGAATATATTGTATTAAATTATTATACAATATTGCTCCATGAGGCAAGAAGAAAGCAGATCCTGGCGACACTTCATCAAAGAAGAATAATTTAAGTTGTTCTCCCAACTCTTGATGTGACTTTAATTCCATTTGTTATATTGTATTAAATAGTTATTAAATAGTTATATGCACATTTGCTTTATTTAATAAAATATTTCAATTTTATTTCGAAACAAAAAAAAATATAAATGCAATGTTGAAGAACAAAAATACAATGTATTTACTTTTTTCAAATTTTTATACCTATTTCTCCACACATCTTGCGTTCAAGGTCATCTAATTCCGCCTTCGTAAAATCACAATTAATTAACGTCTGCTCATACAATTGCGCAAATTCCTCGATTTTCCTCACCGCATCCCTCTCATTCGCATCGCGATACTTACCCCCATTCACTTGCCGCATCAACGCCACCTGTTTATCATAATCCGGACTCTCCGTATCCATTCGATCCGCACCCATACACTTATTCATAAACACACGCAAGTTATGCTGACTCACATTCCGCACCAAACGCATAATTTGTTGCCGCTTCTCGTCCTCACTCCACTTGTCCTCGTCTTTCACATACACCGTCTTCTTCTTGCAATGAATCGGCCTCTTATTCAGGTCCAAATTCTCCAATGCGCCAATGATAATACGCGAAATACCGTCCGCGAATCCGACTTCGCCCAACTTCTCCACATCTTCCACTTCGATTTTTATCGTCTCCATAAAATCCGTCAAATTCAGCGCGTCCTTACAATTTACATTCAAAAACACATTAATATTGAAATTATTCGTATTATTCAACGTATTATTATTCGTCACCGTAGTCGGAGCTGCATCGCGTTTTTTGCGCGAGGGATTCGCCACAACAAGCTGCATATGCTTCTCCAATTTATCGCTGATCTGCTGTTCCGCGTTTTTCACAATAGACTCCAACTGGTCAGTTTGCGCCAACAATAAATCGCGCAACTCTTTATTCTGTTCCATCAACTGATATATCATATCTGCCGCCAACTTATCATTCTTCTTCTTTATTGACTGAGTATCCGTGTTTTCGTTATTATTCGTATCATTATTTGCATTATCAGCCACATTATTATTATTGCACACACCGGTTTGATGACGTAATAGTGTATAATTTGTCTTAAACGTACGCATACACGTATTACACACAATCTCACGTTTTGGTTCTTGAACACCGGTATGTTTTTTTGTCCTATAATGCTTCAACATGTTGCATTGAATATTTGTAGAATAGTTACACTTTTCACACACATATGTTGCCATTTATTTATACGTTATATAATATTAAAGTTTTAATTCCATTGCGCAACAAAATATATTTCAGATTTTCATGATTTCTTTATATTATTTAATAAATATATAAATCCGGGAAAAAAACGGGGTTTTGAAGACCCAAAAAGTTTTTTCGATTTTTTTGAAATGTGCATTTTGACATTTTTCAAAGTCCCTTCACCCCTTTCTTTTTCCCCGAAAAAAAGTCGGTTGGCTGCATAATGCAGCGAAACGCGAAAAAACATTGAAAATTTATCGAGCCAAATTATGCAGCCATTTTTTAGAAGGGGTTTATACTTTTTGAGCACTTTACTAAGGTGCATTAAAAGTATCATTTACATTTAGCTGCATGTATGGTGTCACATATCATAATATAACATGTAATCTTCACTTGAGATACTTTTTTTGCACATTATTAAGGTGCGCTAAAAGTATCAGTTTTGGGCGTTCGTTTTCTTTATATGGTTGAATAAATATATAAATTTTTATGGTTTCTTTATATTGTTTAATAAATATATAAATCCCAGGAAAAAAAGGGGGTTTTGAAGACCCAAAAAGTTTTTTCGATTTTTTCAAATGTGCATTTTGGCATTTTTCAAAGTCCATTGAACCCTTTCTTTTTCCCCGAAAAAAAGTCGGTTGGCTGCATAATGCAGCGAAAACTATTTTTTATATGAAAAATCATCGGGCTAAATTATGCAGCCATTTTTCAGAAGGGGTTTATACTTTTTGAGCACTTTACTAAGGTGCATTAAAAGTATCATTTATGATTGGCTGCATAATCAGTTTCACTCATGTTTAATATAAAATATTCGTTAGCCTGTAATACTTTTTTTGCACATTAATAAGGTGCTCAAAAAGTATAACATAAAATTGAAATCTTTTTGGGGATTTGTATGTGTGGTATTAAAAAATAAACGAACGAATAATATTATGGAGAAAAAGAAGAAAAAAGGGTTTGCTGTGTGTGAAATGGAAATGAAAATATGTGATGCGAATGTTCAAGCGTATTTGGATTCGCTGGATTCGGATGTGACGATTATATCTTTGATTAATTGTGGTTTAACTAGAATACCATCTTTGGTGCGATTTACAAAACTTAAAAAATTCAGTTGCAGGGAAAATTTATTGACTGAATTGCCTGAATTGTGTGATGAAATAGAATATATTTATTGCACGTCAAATCGATTGAAGGAGTTAAAAATATTGAAGTATCCAAAATTGCGGGAAGTTTATTGTTGTTATAATAAAATATCGTGGATAGATGGGTATCCAGATAATTTGTATCACATATATGCCAAAGATAATATGTTAGTGAGTGTGCCTGAATTTAATAATATGCGAATGGCGAATTATTCGCGCAATTATTTGACAACTGTGCCAAAATTCACGGCGGATCTTTGGTCATTAGAATGTTGTGACAATAAAATAACGCATTTCCCACGATTTCATGATGATGCGCCATTGAAATTATCATGTATCAATAATCCGTTGAGAAAATTACCTGTAATACGAAATCAGAATACGGAAATATATGCCATGGAAACAATGTTAATGGAATTGCCAATCCCGGAAGATATGTATTCACTTCCAATTACGGAAACATCGACGTCATATAGTATTGGCTCACCGGATTTATGCATACACATTAATGATACTCCAATATCGGAAATTGTGGGAATGACGTCTATATACTGTGGCATGGACGATACATATGGGCAAGCTTCGGCTATATGGCGCATAATATCAAAATTCCGATTCACGTATTATTCGCAGAAATACCGTAAGAATTTTATGAAATTCTTATGGGAAAAAATCCGGTTGCCCAAGATACAATATAAATACAGGCCGGAAAGATTATTGGAAATATTGGACCAGATGCAGGATTCCGACGACGAGAATGAATTATTTGACACGATTGAGAATGAGAATAATTGGTAAAAATGGAGAGGTAAGTATATTGTGCGAGTATTTATAGGTAAGTTTTTTTCCCATATAAATACTCGCACAATATATATGCCAGATCCAGTAAAAGTTGCGGAAGGTGGATATGGATGTGTATTTCGTCCCGCGTTAGAATGTGCTGACAATAAATTGGAATATGTGAAAGACGGTGGATATGTGAGTAAAGTAATGAGTGAAAAACATGCGGATAGTGAATTAAAAGAATATGCCAAGATTGAGACAGCAGATCCCGGAAATAAATATCATTTAGAAGCGCCCAAGAAGTGTAAAATGGCACAAATTCCGGTGAATTTAAAGTCTGTGAAACAATGTAAAGTATCGGAGAAAATATCCAATATAGATTTAACACTATTGCAATTGAAAGATGGCGGCGAATCATTAAAAGAATTTGCCAAATCGAATCCTTCGGAACGAGAAATGGAGAATTTTTTGGTGGATTTCCACAACATTTTGATGGCACTTGTTTTATTACAAGACAAAAAATTGCATCACATGGATTTAAAACCGCACAATATTGTGTATAATAAAACACAACGATTAATGTTAATGATTGATTTTGGCTTGATGGAATCAGACGCTTCAATCATTGATTTTTATCAATCGCGACCCATATCTCATTGGAATTATCCACCTGAAGTATATTTTATACGATATCATCACATGAAACCGGGTGCTAACTTGAGCAATCCCGCGTTGTTTGAGTTTCAATCCGATAATGGAACGAATCATGTGATTGAATATGTGGAATTCAATGACGCAGAAACAATGGAGTATGTGAATGCTTACGAGACGAATATCAAAGATAACGATATCAACGACATAATGGACCAAAGTATTGCCACACACGATGTTTTTGGTGCCGGTATAAGTTTATTGTATGTGTTGCGCAACAATAAAAATAAAATATCGAACACTGTATTTTCAGTGTTTGACAATATTGGCAAAGACATGATGCATGGTTCTACCGCGGCAAGACTCACGCCGAAAAAAGCTATTTCACGATATGAAATGGCTCTCGAATCGACTGGTTTATTGAAATCACAGAATAAAAAAATTGTGAATAATTCTATTGTTCCACGTGGTGCGAGCAAGACAAGTGAATCACAACGCTTGATGTCACGTCTCAAAGAAATGCGACGTTTTACAGAGGAACAACTCGATAAAATAACCACAGCGAATGTTCCCACACAAAGGGATTGTCCAGAGGGCAAAGAATTGGTCGGAAGTCGGTGTTATAAAACATGTGTGGATGGAAAAGTGCGTAATCCGGCCACAAAGAGATGCGTGAAAAACCTTGATAAAGTGAGAGCAAGACCGGGACCAAGACCAATATCTATGCGTATAACGGCAGAATGTCCCGATGGCAAAGAACGCAATCCGGAAACTGGCCGGTGTGTGAAAAAATGCAGGCCTGACCAAATCCGAAGCGTGAAAACGCGCAGGTGTATTAAACGTAGATAAATCATTGCTGTGTTAAGAGACTGGCAATGGCGGTTTTATAATTGTTGAAATTTTCAAACAGTAATTTCGTTAATTCTGCGGGAGTCATGCGTTCTTCATCAATGCTTCGTAATGCGTCTATTTCATCCGGCGTCAATTCTACATCGTAAAATTTCTCGATGAACTCGACCACCATTTCGTGGTTACATTTGCGAAACTCCGAAATAATATCGATGCGTCCGGGTCGAATCAAAGCCTTATCTAATTTACCGGGGAAATTAGACGTCATAATGATAACGCGACCAGGTGTCTCCAATATCCCGTCGAAAATATTGAGCAAACAAGAAAGCGACATTTTCTCTCCCGAGTTATCTTGATCTTTTCCACCACCACCATTACCATTCACAATAATTGAGTCGGATTCTCTATCTAACACGACACTGGAATTATGACAGTCTATATCTTCAAACACATAGACTCGTTTATCAATGGGAATAATAAATGATTCCGTTTTGCCATTTTGCACCACATTAATAACGTCGCTGAAAAATAAATTCTCGATTTGTGTTCGCGTAATATCGTCGCTCAATTTCACGTTAATAATATGGCGCTTTAATTCATTCGCCACGCATTTTATTGTCGATGTTTTTCCGCCACCTGGAGGACCGCTGAGTAATAATCCGAGCGTATATGGAATTCCCTTGGAATCATACCATTTTTTATTGTTGCGGAAAAACTCGACGCGTCGTTGTATTTGTTTCGACTCTGGTCCAATCACGTTTGTAAATTTGCGATTGGTTACAAACGGTTTCATCGTAAATGTTAAATGTGGCAGACTCTTATTGTAGTCGATTTTTCCGTCTATGTTGCGATAAGAAACCACCGGCAATGCATTAAAATAAAAGGTCCGGTCACCCAATTTATTCTGCAATTTGAGTGTATAATCATTTATAATTCCATTTACGAAATTACGCAACTCATGCACATCCAATTCGTAGCTGTAAATATCTAGAACCTGTGTGTTGGATGCTTTACCGCCTTCCAAATTTATTACGTTCTCTTCCAGCAGCTGCACATATATTTTATTTATTTCGTCAATGCACACGGGTTCTTTATTCGATACAATGTATGTCTTGGTGCGATAAGACACGCTTTTGATATTGGGCAAATTGGTAGCATAATCCGTAATTGCATCGCATATTTTATCATCGGATGGAATAGACGCATGAAACTGAATGGACGATTTGCGGGGAGTGGCCAGCATTTCAACTGTTTTTTGGCTGCGCTTCTTTAACTGATTAGCAATAACGCTACCGACGTATCCGATTGCCATAGGAGTGTATGTAATCAAACGCTCCACAACAGCCACCGCGGCTATTCGGTACATTAGACCGAGCATTTTGTTGGCATTGTTGGCATTTGGTTGGTCGTCGTTTAACATGAACATAGACATGAATAAATCTCGCATATTATTAGTGTATTGTAAGGGCGGCATGTCACAAGAATATTTTATATATATGAATGTCGTTATGTTTGTTTTGTTTTTATTAATAATATATAGCATCGCAAAGCAAATACAAACACGAAGTAATGCATAGTAAATATAGAATGAATTATTGTGCGCCATCTATCTCTCCCGAACACATCGAAATAACCTCTGAATTACGCGATGTTTTCCGTAAATTAAGCAATCATTATACGTGTATTAGTGGGTATGATTACGAGACGGGTTCATTCCGGGCCGCATCATATGATGCGGCCATAATGTTAATTTCGGGAGAGAATATTTCGGAAAAAAACGCCAATCTCCCGAAAATACTGGCAGCATTGCGACACTTATGGGAAAAAGTGCATGAACCGGAATGGCAACAGTATTTCAAGCAGAAATATTCAGTGTATCCCAATTATCCCGTAGATGTGCGTTTATTTTGTGACGTTCCAGACAAATATGATTCGGATTTTGCGTATAAGTATTGTTTGTCGGTGAAAGAGTTGGAATTTATGATTATGGTGTTTGATACATATGTCAAACACAATCTGTATTTATTACCGTGTGCATGATGCGTGGTATTTTAGATGTATTATTTTATACCGAATGCTGCCAGTTTATTTTTTAGTTTATTCGTCGCACTCACCAGCGCACCCGTTGTATTCTTCAAATCGGTATTAGCCGACTGGATATACTGTATATCCGGATGATTCGCCATCGCTATACTCACACCTTGGTCACAAAGCGCATTCCAGTTATTAATAGTAGCGGTGGCATTCTGTATGATGGCCTGCTCCTCGGCTGACAAATCGGCGGCTGCACTGGGTGCGGCTACGGCAGAATCAACAAAATGATTAATATAGCCCATGGCACAATGGAGTTCAGCCATGACCGATTCAACGATTAAACGTGTTTCGTGCGCTGATTTCGGGAGAGAAACAGTGGAAGTGGCCAAGATTGTCTCTTTGAATTTCCCAAATACGTTGGACAAATTAGCGATGCGGCGCATAGCATCGGCAACGGCGGTTAAGAATGCAGTATCATCGATGATACTAACGCTCTCCATTTTCACAATAAAACTGGTGAAAAGCGCACTGAGTTGATCGGCCGCGGTGGCGAACTCGTTGAAACCGGCAATATCTACATCCAAACTCATTTGTTTGGTTTCGTTGGCGATTTGCGAGGCGGCCACAAAGAGTTGTGTATAATCGTCGATGGTACCCTTCCCGTGAAAATCCGAACATTTTATATCATTGGCATATGTGCGTATTTGCGATATAAGAGCGGCATGCGAGTTATTGTCATCATAATAAGTAAGTGCCGAACCCGATAAGTCTTGTGTGATTTGAATATCACTTGTGGGGTCGATGGTGTCGAATGTGCTGTGTGTGATGACGGTACCAGATGGGTCGGTGTATTGAGTGGTGGTAGATGTAAAACCGGGATTGCTATGACTGGATGTGGGAGTGGAAGGCTGAGAAGAAGACATGTATAGTATGTGGTCATACTAAACGTGCTGAGCTGTAAGTAAAAAAAACACAAATGTGTCGGAACCATATAAAAATGTGAGTCTATTGTTAATCAACAAAACAAAACAAAACAAAACAAACAAAAATGGGGTTTGGACATTATTGGTGGGGATTATTAGTTGGTATAGTCGCGGCAAACGCCGATGCACGCTATAGAGAACAGCGTAGGAACGAATGGAACAATAACTTCGCTTTGCGCCAATATGCGGCTCTTGAATTTCGCAAAGCGTATTCGAACGCACAAATGGAACCGCGTTTCAACAGGTAAAAAAACGGATATGAAATTGAAATGCTTTTTAGAATAGCATTTCAATGCATAGTTAAAGCGAATAATATAGTTAAAAAAATCAAATGTCGGTGACAACGAGAAATATTATAGTATTGGGTGACGACCGGGTTGGTAAGACGCGTTATTGTGCAAGTGTGTTGAATATGCCATATATCGAGGAGACGTGTGGTTATACAATGGGTATGCAAGTATATGACGTGCCGCATAGAGGCATATGTCGCATATCTTTGCGGGATACGGGGCGTGGTGGGTTACGATCTGCGTATTTTATTGGTGTAACGGAAGCGGTTATAATATATAAAACGGACAAAGATAAGGCTCGATATGAGGCGGAAGTGCGTGCGCATTGTGGAGATATTCCCATATCATTTATAAGAAGCAGCGATAGAAATACAGAGGTAAGTATTAGTAAGTTATAATTACATTAATCTTGCACCCAGCATACTGTTGATGATAATACTGTATTTGGATTATTTGGATTAGTATATTTATAATATGCGGCTGTATGTAAATTATTATTTTCCATTTCACGTAAGTGCAAATAAATGTTCATTCGTCCAATAAAAACATTTCCTTTGGGATCTACTAATACGGAATAATCATTAAAATCTGTTGGGATATTTTCAACGGGTATATAATGTGTAAAAAACATCGTTTTTAATTCAAAATTCAAATCTTTGCACATTTTTTCCACTTTGTTATTTATTTCTTCTCCTTTGTAACCGGAACCGCTGTAATAAAAAACTGAAGGGTTGTGTTTTTGATATAATGTATATCCATTTTTAATGGGAGGCTGAGCTGTGTATTTTAATTCTTTAAATACATATTGTAAAATGCCATCTAAATTATGTATCCCAACAGAAACATCATTTATTTTAAAATCATAATCATCACTATTTTCAACTATTTCATAGTCAATATTCATGAGATATAATAATTCTTTAATATTATCCACAATTATATTTACATAATGTGATTCGGAACTTGATCGTGAATAAATATTTCTCTTTAAATACAAACAATACTTATTCGACATGTATGCAAATACATATATAAGCATCTTTAAATTATTTTTTTATTAATATATGTTTTTTTTCAATTAGATTAATTCTTGTTTGCAAGTTCCCAATTTGCGCTGACACCCTCGTTTGTGCGCCGCTAACCCCTTTAGCGTCGGCACATTAAATGAACCACATAAATCGCAAGTATAACCCTGTTTCTTGCAAGAGGAATATCGTGTGCCAAGAAAACGGTCCAGCGATGGGAATCGCAAATCGTCCAATTGTGCGGTCATTTTGCGGTGTGTGTCTTTGACCAATTGTGAGAAAGTCTCCTTTTGCACGATGAACTGTTGGTATTCGCGATTGATGTCGTCGAGTGTTTCTTTGGGAATGGATTCGCGGTATTCGGGAGAGATTTTAATTTCGGACAATTTTTGATATATGGAATCAATCATATCGACTGCAAGTTGTATTTTATCTGGGGAATACTGAGCACAGTGAATGTATATTATAACATGATGGTTTTGTATATCAATGTGATAATTCGGCTTTCCACTTATACCCGTATGTTGTGATACTACAATGCCATTGCATTCGGCTTGCTGACATATTTTTAAATCGGCTCGAATTTCGTCTGCATTGACATTGCGGTCTTTGTGTGTGTATGACATTACACGAATATCTGGAACTCCATAACGACAAATCACAACGGATGATTGGTTGATGGATGCGCAATCTTCGGTGTATATATTTGACGCGGTTGGAAATGCGCGATGAATAATTTGTTCGATGGAAAATACATTTGATGTATTTACGGATGCAACTACCTGAATGAAATCGGTTAATTCATATTGAATGCGCGAGAAAGATATGGAAGAACCCTCGCTTCCGGTACTCAATGCTGTTATAATTGTGTTGCAAGCGGACTCTTTGGATGCAGCAAAATCAGTGAAAATAGATTGCATGGATTGCACCATATGTGCGGCATTTGTTTCGAAATTCGTCAAATATTCCTGTTTGTATTTGGTGGGTGCCGACATGGAAGTGAGCATGTTATTTTCCATTATGCGAATGAATTGCCTGGTTAATTGTTGGATTTTCTCGTGCAACGAGGGATATTTTGTTTTTAAAGTTGGTTCGTGAATAATGGAAAATATCGCTGACTGCATTTTGGCGGTAAATTGATGGTGGTTATTTATTATTGACTGACGCTGGCCATCATAATCGCCTGTAATAGAATTATATTCTTGCACATATTGCGTTTTAACGTTGATGAATGTGTCCATGATTTGTTTATTAATAATACCTATTGTTTCGTTGAACCGGGAGATTGTGGTTCTCAATTCATTAATTTGATATGCCGTCTGCCAAAGACCCCCTTCTTTGCCAGTCTGGACTTGTTGTGTAGATGTAAGCACTGTATTTTTCTCTAATAAATCTATTATTTGTAACTGGATATCCTCCGGATTGATATGTTTGTTCGATTCAAAAAAATGGATTATTCTGGGATGTGTTAATTGTATTGACATTGGAAGCTGTTTTGAATATATATATTCAATAAACATTCTAAATTAGTTCGTTTATATTTTTTGTAATTTGTGAATTACAAATGCAACTTTTCTGCCTAAATAATATTTTTATTAAATTATGTGTTTCTTTATATTGACGAATAATAATTATATATTATAATGGGTATTATATATTATAATATATTTATTTAATTTGGCCATATTCAGAGAGGAGGAGGTGGGACCATGGAAGGCCATAATAGAATAACTGTTAAGTTGGCATTTATATCGGGAGATGCACTACCGGCACCGCTGACACCGTCGAGTTCGATGAGGGGTGCATATGAAGTATGGTTTTTCACTTGTAATTTGCACGCTAATCCGGTGGGACTGAGTGCTGTTTCAGTGAGCATGTCTTCGGGCAAAACATTTACAATAAGAGTATTTGTTGCTTGTGTTGCACCAGTGGGAGATGAGAATATGCCTCCTTGAACAGGGAAGACGTCGTTCTTCATAATGGCAAATTGACACGGTTCTGTGTGATGTAAATCGGTAATTACCAAATAATATCCTGGCTGCCAAAGAAATACGTGACCATTTGACGAGTCATATGCACAATCACCTATAATAGCAGTGTTTGACTCAAAATTCACAGCAGCTTCGGTCGCCACAAATTGTTTTATTTCGGAATAAACGTGCAAAAATGTGCGGGCAAAATTACCCGTGTCACCTTTATCGCCCTTCTCACCTTGGTCGCCTTTGTCGCCCTTCTCACCGGTATCACCCTTCTCGCCCTGGTCACCTTTATCACCCTTTTCACCGGTATCTCCTTTTTCTCCGGTATCACCTTTGTCACCTTGGTCTCCCTTGTCGCCTTTTTCTCCGGTATCACCCTTTTCACCGGTATCGCCTTTATCGCCTTGGTCACCCTTGTCACCTTTGCAACCTTTGGGACCAGGAGGGCCATGAACAACACAGCATTTTCCATCGCGGCCATCGCGGCCATCGCGACCATCACGTCCGTCGCGACCATCGCGGCCATCGCGACCACAATGCATGTGTTCATCTATGCAATGACATGGATGAGGATAGGGATATTCATTGCAACTCATATCTATCTCATTACAACTGGGGTCATATGGAGGTCGAGGCGTGTTGGGAGTTGAACCGCTGGGGTCAGTGTCATTGCCGCTCAGATCGCGCAGAAAAAAAGATAATGTATCCGACATATGTTATATGGTAATCCGACACATAAATAAATACAAACATTTTAACTAATATCGCTGCATAATATGCAGTGAAACACAATTGTGGTAATACTGAATGTGTAACGACATAGTGTTAATAATGGGCGATTACGAAAAAAGGAATAGACTTTAATGCATATAAAAAAATAACCCCGCATAATGTTATTAGTATTAGAATGACGTCTCCGTGTATTGCTATTGTTGGTCATAAAGGATATATTGGCTCTTTTTTGGATTTACGATTATCAGCATCGGGAAAATACGACCATAATGAAGGCGATGCCGATGTTTTTCATGAAAGTTTGCAACTATATGACATTGTAATTTATTTAGGTGGTTTATCCGGGAGAACAGCGTGTCAAAGGAAAAATGCATCTTTTGACGAGAATGTCCGAGATATAATGAATGTAGCAGCAAATATGAGACCAGGTGCGTTGCTTATTTATGCAAGCACGGCTTCTTTATACGAGGGGTTTGGTGCATCGGAACCGGACGAAAATGCTTTATTAAACACGCAGTTATTTGATAATTACACTTATTCAATGTATTTGCGCGAGAAAAATGTTCAAACCCTCAGCCATATACACACAATTGGTCTCCGTTTGGGAACCGTCATTGGTCTCTCTCCCAATCAGCGCCGAAATTTAGTCCATACTGCCATGTTGCGTCAAGCCGTGTTGAACGGAGTGGTTCGCGTGTTTGGTGCCAACCAGAACCGTGCCATTGTTTGGACGGAGGATTTGTTTCGTGTCGTGGAGACAATTATCGAGAAACGTGCCAATTATGCGGCTGGAAAACACACCATTTATAACGTGGCGTCGTTTAATTGCACCGTGGCAAAAATCGCGAATCAGTTGGCGTGTATGACGGGTTGCAATACATTGTTTGAAGCGGACGACGAGACGGTCAAATACAATATTGGTTTCTCGATGAATAATGCCAAAATCCGGCGCGAATTGGGATTGGAATTCACATGCACGAACAAAACGTTATTTGAAGATTTGATGCGCGATTTAGAACATGTGTGTTGGTCGCCCGAATATTTGCGCAAATGGGAAACTGTTCCTTGTCGCGTGTGCAAACGCGAGGAATCAATGCGTTTGATATATAATTTTGGTAATCAACCCAATGCGAACCATTATTTGCGCGATCCTGCGGCTCAATTACCAGAATATCCTTTACAACTTTGTCTATGTACTCAATGTTGGCACACGCAAATACCATATACTATTCCGCCTGAACAAATGTTCAGCGATTATGTCTATTTAAGTGGGACGAGTCATACGATGCGCGAATTTTTCGCCGACTTTGCCGAGAAATCGATTAAGAAAACGGGCAAACAAAATGGCACCATTCTGGAAATTGCGTGCAATGACGGTTCATTATTGAATCAATACAAATCACGAGGCTGGAAAACGTATGGATATGACCCAGCGCGAAATTTGCAGCCTATTTCTAGCGCAGCAGGACATGATATTACTGTGGGATTCTGGGGACAAGATGCGATACCGGAATATCCCGAACTTGATTTGATTGTAGCGCAGAATGTGTGTGCGCATGTGCCAGACCCTGTTGCATTTTTGCGTTCGTGCCGAAAAGTGATGGGGCCGAATACCACATTATATGTGCAAACATCACAGGCGAATATGATTGAATTGGGTCAGTTTGATACGGCGTATCACGAACACATGTCGTTTTTTACGGTGAATTCAATGATGGAAGCGGCACAAATGGCGGGATTACAGTTATGTGAAGTGGAAAAAGTGGCAGTACATGGCACGTCTTATGTATTCACTATTCGATTGCCCTCTCCCGAACATCCGGATGTGACGAAGAGTGAAATATATTTGTATGAACAATCGATTGGGTTATATGATGAGTTAATCTATTATGTGTATGTGGAGAAAATCAAACGTTTGAAAGTGTGGCTACTGTCGGAAGTCCAAAAACTCCATGCACAAGGTGTTCGTGTTGCAGGATATGGTGCAGCGGCAAAAGGCATGACTATTTTAAATTATATTGGGGGTATTCGGGAGATGGAATATATAGCGGATGATTCGCCGGTGAAACACGGGTATTATGCTACTAATAACGCGTATTTAATTACGCCTCCCACAAAGTTAGCGGAACATGACGGCCCGCTGGCTGTAATAGTGTTTGCCTGGAATTTTTTGCCGGAAATTACAGAAAAAATCCGGAGAATTCGCGCGGGTAAAGAGACGTATTTATTGGCGCCATATCCACGCAACACAATGCTTCACATATCTCCAACGGCTGAAATTAGCAAAGTATATGAAGAGGTAGATACGCGTTTTAATCGCGACAGTTTGCATCACAAAACTATATTAATTTCGCATTTTTATAATGAGGAAGCACTTCTTGCACAATGGATAAGACATCATTCTCCCATGTTCGATTGTGCCGTGTTAATAAATCATAAAAGCACAGATGCGAGTGTGGCTATAATCAAACGCGAAATGCCAGAATCATGGAATGTGGTGAATACATGGTTGCCAGATTTTTGCGCTATGAATACGGATATTGAAGTGTCGCAATACGAAAACTCATTCAGCAATAATGATTGGCGTTTGGCTCTTACCACCACGGAGTTTTTATTCACAGTTGGTCTTCGCAGACGCGATAATCAAATATTTTCGAATTTGGGCGCGGTGGATGCAATGCGCATATCATCGGTGTCTATAATTGATGCGGATACTTCGCGTGTGAATCCAAGCCAGTCTATATTACAGCAGCGCAACAAATTCTATTTTAATCCGAAAAATTCGGGAGAGGAGCAAACGGAAGAGGAACGATATTTGGGAAATCATTACAATCGTTTCATGCATCGCACGCGCACGATGTCGAACCCGTATGTTTTGGGCAGGCATAATTTCAAGTATCCATCTGTGGATAAGCCGTTATATATAATGAAGCTGTTGTATTCACCGTATCCGGAATTTTATGCGCGCAAATTGCAAATCAGAAACAAAATGGCGCAATCGAATATTGATGAGAAGTGGGGATTTCAGCACATGATGGTGTTTGACGAAATGCGCGAAAAATACGAACGATTGAAAACATATCCATTGGCATCGCTTGCGTCGTTGCCAGACCAGTTGCGGTTCTCAAATGAGTATATGAAGTCGTATGGTTCGGGAGAGCAGACATTGTGGGGAATATATAATAATTTGTATCCAACAACACGATAAAAAATTGAAATATTTATTGCGTTTATATTTATAAATAAATGCAATACACAATAAGAATACCTTAAAAAGAAAAAGAAAAAATGAAACCAAGAACAGTGAGTGTGATTACTGTGTCATGTTTTGACAACCGATTAAATTTATTAGCTCTTTCAAAAATGATTAATACACAAATGTATAAACATATAAAAGAGTGGGTAATTTATGATGAATCGGAGGACGAGCAAGTGTTTGAATTCGCGGAGTTTATAGATAAATTGAAACAGAGTATGAAATGTAATGTGATACTATTAAATCATGCGGATGGTCGGGTGAGTATAAATAAGAATTCGCAGCAATACAGATGTGACCAATTAAATAAGCTTACAGAGGCGGCTAGTTCGGAAGTTGTGGCTGTGATGACGGACCGGGATATTTATGATATTACACACATAAGAAATGCGGTGGAAATTATTGCGAAATATAATGTAAATGCTACAGTATCATATTATCCAATGATGCTGGATGTGAGAAATGATGGCAATGAATCGGCGTGTTATAGATTATATGCGAAAGGAAAACGAATGAATGTGATTACATATTCATTGACGTTCAAACATCGCATATTTTCAAGCAAAAAATGCGTATTTGATGGTGAGGATAATATATATGGTTCTTGTCGTATGTTTATGAGGAGTATGTATTATAAATCAGTGCAGTATCATTGTCCAAATTTATTAGAAGGGTCGTTTTGTGTGAATTCACACGAATTAAATTTTCACAAATATACAGCAGAAAAGTGCAAAGAATCCGAATTACATCCAAATGTGTTAGACCTAATCCAAAAAACGATACAAATGAAAAAGAATGAATACAGAGCCAAATGCAAATCATATTTAATAAAAATGCCGGAGGAAGATAATTGTATCGTGTGTTTTGATATGACTAATTTGGCTACAAAATGCAAGCATGCGCTTTGTGCAAATTGTTCGGTGTGTTTAAGTACAATGGATAATTCGTGTCCTTATTGCAGACAAAGTTACAGGTAAGTTTTTTTTATAAAAAAAATACATATAATAAAATGGACTATTATTATATAAAAAATGTCGCTCCGAATTGCGCAAGTGTGTTTATATTTGGAATCAAAATGGAAAACAGAAATTGCGTATTCATGTGAATCGTGTCTCGAACACGCATATTATTGCGTCATACAAAACAGAGATGGATATGTGACCGACGAAGACCTGGCCGCGACGAGTCGCAGACACATGAAACTGAAGAAAAAGAATAAGCACATGGACAAAAAAATATAAAGATATGATACACAATTAATACATCTTTTTCAAGTAACGAATTAAAAAAAATGTCGTTGGCTCGCATATTACAATGTCCGATTAAAACTAGAATGTATCGGTCGATGAATATAGAATTGTGTGATGTGTCTTTGCGAGATGGATTGCAAACGGAATCTGCGAGTGAATGGAATACATGTCGTAAATATGAGTATGTGAATAGTGTGTTATCATCGTCGAAACATAGAGAGAATCCGGCAAAGATTGAAGTGGGTTCATTGGTGAGTCCGCGGGTATTTCCAATCATGGAAGACACGTTGAAGGTTCATTCGTATGCTTCTAAGTTAATTAAAGTGAAGGATGTGGATGTGGAGCCGTTTGTGTTGGTGCCGTCATTCAGTAGGTTGAATAAGGCGTTGGTGAATGGAATAGAACATATTTCGTTTATTTCATCAGTGAGTGATGCATTTCAACAAAAAAATACGGGGAAAACTGTGGATCAGACTCTAATAGATTTGGGAATGTGTGCCAAATTTTTAGAAATATATGGCCCCCATGTCCGCACTAAATTATATATATCGTGTATAAGTGAGTGTCCTATTAATGGGCAATTATCTATGCGTGATATTGTGTATAATTGTATGCGCAATGCGGCAATTGGCTTCGACGAAGTATGTTTGTCGGATACATGTGGCACGCTCACACACACGGAATTAGCGGAGATAACCGAGAATTTATCACTATTAGGATTTCCTATGAATAAAATATCATTGCATTTACACGCAGACCATACGAATGCGCGTGAGGTGGATAATATTTTGCGCTATAGTTTTATGCGCGGTATTCGCATGTTTGATGTGAGTAATTTATCTTCTGGCGGTTGCTCACGAACAATGGCTGTTGGTAAAACAAAGCCAAATTTATCGTATGAATTATTTTATGGGAGTTTGGAGAAATATTTGATGTCTATGAACTAAAAAAGTTATAATCCACAAGTATCTCCCGAGCATGAGTCTGCAAAACGAACCTTTTTATTACATACCCCTGATGAACATCCGGTTTGATGTTGATTTCCCCCGAATAAATACATAATGATTAAAATGGCAAATATTGCTAATATTACAAAAATAAGAGTGTTCATTTATATATTTGGATGTTTTTTTTATTATTTCACGTGGTCGTGTTTATCACGTGAAATACGACCAAATCAATGGTTTAAAGATACCTTTATAGTATTAATTAGAAAAAAAATAAATGGACGAAATAATAAAGAAGGTTTTTCACTATATCAAATCACACAAAGACCGGGAACAAATAGAAAAATGGTGCAATGAATTGCCTTTGCATGAAATGATGGAAAGAACCTATGAATTATCAAATAAACATATACACAATATTGCTCGAGAAAAAATAGAAAAGCCTCCGGATTATATCTCTCAAATCATTGCCAAAAAAACCAATGCAAATGAACATCGCACATATGTGGATATAGGTGGTGGTAATGGAAACGTATTATCTTTCATACGTGAAAAAATAGTTGGAAATGCGGTATCAAATCGTGATAATTATGTGTGTGTGGAATCGTCTGTAAATTGGGCAGAACCATATGCGTTTGATAATGTGAATATAAAATATGTATTTTGGGACAATGAAACAATGAATGTAACATCGGAATTTGCGCATGTTGTATTATGTATGGTATCATTACATCACATGGATGATAAAACCATTATAAATGCACTCAAGGAAATGCGTCGCATCTTAATGAAAGGTGGTGTAGTCTTGATGAAAGAACATGATTGCACGAGTCCCGAAGTGAAGCGGTTAATTGAAATGGAACATCATTTATATCACGTGCGAAAAATGAGTGTGGAAAATAAACCGTTGAATATGACGGAATATTTTGCGAATTTACAATTTAATTTTAAGTCGCGGGTGGAGTGGTTGCGGTTATTTATGCAAGCGGGATTTGTTTTGCGTGGATGGAAAAATAGGGTTCTTGGAACATATTCTCTCCCGAACGCGACCCAATTATTTTGGGGAATATTTATGTAGCCTCACCTTTCTTACCTTTCTTACCTTTTATTGTGTATTTTTGTGAATTGTTCTCTTTCAGGTGGTGTCATTTTATCCCATAATTTCAAAATAGCGGTTTCACATGGCATATTGTCTAATAAATCCAAATACGAATCAACATTTTTTATACGTTTGCCCTCCCCGCGATTAATGAATGCGTGAAAATTCGCGGTGAAACCGGTATTGGCCGGAACGTGGTCATTCATATATGATAATATATTATTGTATAACCAACCTTCTGCATCGGCCGGTTCTCCCGGATACATTTCGTGATAAAGCTCGCGAATGATGAATAATGTGTTGGCAAAGTTATCTGGCATTTTTTTTGGAGTTGTGTTGTTGTATATTTATAATAATAATGCAAATATGATTATAAATATAATTCAATTTTATTTTCGTCCGCTTATTACGATGGCTGCTATGATTGCGGTTATACATGCGGTCATGGTTATGTATGCAACCGTGGTTTGTCTATCATATAGTTCTCCAATATCATTGACTCGGACAGCAGATGCGGGAGAAATAATATAATCACGGTGATACGGGTCATCAATACTGTTTTTTGTGATTAAACCTACTGCTTGTGCTTGTGTTATTGGCATATTTATATACTAAAGAGGTGTTTTTATTTTGCGATTAGCCCGGACAATTTTGGTTGGTAAATCCCCGACAATTTGAGGGGTGACCTTTGGTAAATCCCCGACAATTTGAGAGGTGACCTTTGGTAAATCCCCGACAATTGGAGGGGTGACCTTTGGTAAGTCCTCGGAGCGAAGCGGAGAGGCAACCTTTGGTAAATCCCCGACAATTGGAGGGGTGACAGGTGGAGGTGGTTCAACATCATTAGTTTGTGCGTTTTCAACAAAGCCGTGTTCTTTGGCACATTTTCGTTTGTGTGCGCTTAAACTGCTTTGATTCTTGCCCCAGAAATTATTGCATATGGTGCATGGTAATCCATTTATGCCCGTTTCTGCACCGGTAATTCGTCTAATATTGGGCAATTGTATTTCGTCTAATTGTTCCAGCATATCTTTCGAGAAGGAGCGGACACAGTCAATAATTCGCAAACGTTTGGCAGCGAAAGAGCTGCATTCGATTCTCATCAACTCGATATCTTTGTTGAGGACATTGACGGACAATTCTGTTTGTTTGGATTCACCGCTGCGGTCAGGTAATGCGTAATCTAAATGATCTACAATGTCAATGGCGGTCTTCAAAATATTCACGTCGTATTTAACGTTGCTTATATATACGTGTATGATACCGTTTATAATGTCAATGTGAAAATTCTCCTTGAACGTGATGGGACTGTTTTGCGACACGAAAATACCGTGACATTTTTGTGTTTGTAAGTCGCGTTCAAACTTGGCGACTTCTTCTGTATTTACTGAAGCAGCGTAATCTTTGCTTTCAAATAAAATAACGGGTTTGGATGCGTTAAGACGTCGCATGCGAAAATCGCAAGTGGCTGTTTCTCCCGAACATCTAACAATTTCGGCATATGGTTCGATTTGTTGGAGCATGTGATACAGTTCAGTTTCTGAAATAGCGCCTTTAACGGACGAATTATTTTTGTATTTGTTCAAGAAAGACCCCAGTTCGGAAAAAACCGCATCTTGGCTCTGTTTGTGCGCAACCATGCGTTCATTAAGAGACTGAATTACCGACGCATTTTTGCTCTCAGACACATTCACAGTATTGGCGAGAGTTTGCATATTGGTAATCATGGTGTTCAATGAGGTTTCTAATTGTTGCAATCCATCGCGTTTATTTAATTTTCCTTCGGGAGATAAAAGGGCTGTTGTGTCGGAGATGATGCGGTCGGTGTATTTTTTCACCACGTCCTCAAGCGCGCTCGCATTTTTAGATGGAATGGTGTCGTTAATTGCAAGAGTGGTTTTGGCGACGAACGAGTCGAGATTGCGTTCAATGGAATGTGTGATTTTATCATGTATGATAAGTTCGGAGTTGGTCATTAATTGTTTCACATCGTCGATGTATTCACGTTTGATGTCGGTTAAACGTGTGGATAAACCGGTGTTGAATTGTTTAAATTCAGCGCGCATGTCCGTGACCAAACCCAATATTTGTTGCGACACTGTATTTTCAACACTGGTGTGTAAATTAGAGGATAATTTTTCCAAAATGTCAATAAAAATGAGGTTCATGGTAACAATATTAAGTTCAGGGTGTGATTTATAGAACTCCACCACTTTTTTATCCGATATTTTTATGATTTCCATTGCGTGTAATAGTAAAAAAACGACTAATTATTTATATTGTTTCAACTTCCAATATCGCGACAAGTGTTTGGTATCGGAGTTCAAATGAGATAATTTGGTTTTTATAATATTGCCCATGTCGTTGGAATAAAATACATTGTTTATTTTGTATCCCATTTTTGCGGGAAGAGTGTTCATGGTTTTAATGCAAGCGGAGCATGGCTTACTCGATTGCAGTTTATTCTTACCTGATATGCGTATGACGAGTATATTAATATTATAGTATCGTTTTTTATTTGTTTGAGGAGGTAATTTGCGTATGGCGTCGTGTTCGGCGTGTATTCCTGGGCCACCATCGCGTATATCTAAGCTGTTGTATCCAAAAGTAAGTATATTAATTTTCTTCAAAGCAGCATTTCCCTTTCCCTTTATCTCGTAAAATACACGAAACATGATTGAACTTGCCGCACAAACATGAATCAACTGTGGTATCACCCATCTCGTAAGATTGCACGTCGCTATTGGCTGGTAAGCAGAATCGCTTTATAAACATTTCATTAAAGAGAGTTGTGTTCATTTGTTGTGTATGTGTGTGTTTGATATATTATATTTATTCTGGGAAAAAAAGCATCAATTTTTTTATACTTACCGATTAATTAAGTTCTTCTGCCAATAATTCCAGTGCATTTCTTCGTCTGTATCGAAATGAATTCAATACGTGTGTTTTAACACTCGTAAGTGTTTGATTAATATTATGTATATCATCATTAAATTGATTGTGGAGTGCTTTTAATAATATTTTATCGTCTGAATCTTTTTCTTCTTCACTGATTTTACCTTCTTCCATTTTGATGAGTCTTTTGTTGGTGTAATAGTATTGTTTGTTTGTTGTATTATCTATAAAATATACCATATATTCCACTAATACAACTGTGGAAATTACTACAGCAACCAATACCATAAAGAATAACATGATTATAATCGTAATTTGTGTGTTTATGTTGCATTGTGTGAAATAAAATATATTTCAATTTTGTTTTTTTATTCTCTCCCGAACAATGTAAAATAAATGGAATGATTTGTGTAATTCGGGAGAAACACATCATTGTATGGATGTTTATACATGGGTGTTTTGTTTTTATAATTGGTCGTCAATGCGTCTGTAAGGGGGCGCTTCGCGCCCCCGGGGGCCGAAGGCCCCCTACCAAGGTTCTCTCCCGAACTATATAAAATAAATGGAATGATTTGTGTAATTCGGGAGAAACACATCATTGTATGGATGTTTATACATGGGTGTTTTGTTATAATGGTGTTTCAATGAGTCTGTAAGGGGGGCGCGAAGCGCCCCCGGGGGCCGAAGGCCCCCTTACCAAGGTTCTCTCCCGAACTATATAAAATAAATGGAATGATTCTGTGTAATTCGGGAGAGAAACACATCATTGTATGGTTGTTTATACATGGGTGTTTTGTCTTTATAATTGGTCTGTAAGGGGGCGCTTCGCGCCCCCGGGGGCCGAAGGCCCCCCTACCTAACCCATTTTGAAATTAAATTAAATAATTGTTTTTTTAAAGTAAAAAATTAATTTAAAAAAAAATATTAAAGTAAAAAATTAAAAAATTAAAGTAAAAAATTAAAGTAAAAAATAACCAAAAAATTAAAGTAAAAAATTAAAAAATTAAAGTAAAAAATTAAACCAAAAAATTAGAGTAAAAACTAAATATTTTATATGTAAAAAATACTGCAAAAAAATATACATAAAATTATACATAAAAATTTTTCAGTTCCAAAAAATATGTGAAAAAAATATAAAACATACAAAAATACACACAGGCTTTGCCTTGCAACTTTGTTGCGTGTGTATTTTTGTATGTTTTATATTTTTTTCACATATTTTTTGGAACTGAAAAATTTTTATGTATAATTTTATGTATATTTTT
>JACCDX011020283.1_pt1 | contig 84269 bp, 82 predicted proteins | sample 7449681 | NCBI WGS metagenome assembly JACCDX01 (sample SAMN15323450, study PRJNA562643) | freshwater metagenome | isolation source: river surface water | place: USA:Blue River Watershed | collected 2017-08-18 | reverse complement strand
TATCGTGCCTTCTGCATGCTTCTGTTTCCATCTTAGTTGCCTTTCTAGCTGTTTGATTTCACTATTTACTTGATAGCATACTTTCTCTATATTTGCAACTAATTTCTTATGACGACACTATCTAAATAGTTTTAAAAATAATACCCATTAATTTTAAACTTATTTAGTGTTACCAGCATATAGTGTATTGTTAATAAACCCACAATATGCCTGCACGCCATTATATAATGGGGTAAATGGTTTTGTATAGCCGGTTGATAACAAATTTTTAGTATCGGCACAGGTATAGGGTTGGTATTTGTCAATCAGGCCGGGGTAAAAATCACTATATTCCAGCCAACCATTCTGCACACATTCGGCCAAAGTACATTCGCGTTGTTTGTAAAAACTTATCACTGCGCGGGCAATTTCGTTAAATGGTTGGGGTTGGCCGGTGCCACAATTAAAAACCCCCATACCACCATTGTCAAAAAAATGGTTATTTACGGCCAGCACATCGTCTATATATATAAAATCGCGCAAATGGCCCCCATCGGCATATCCATGCGATGATTTGAACAATTTAACCACCCCATCGCGGGCAAATTGGTGGTAATGATGCAATGCAACCGAAGCCATGCGTCCCTTGTGCCCCTCAAATGGGCCATAAACATTAAAATAACGCAAACCCACCAATGGTTGTTTAATATGGTTTGGGTTCAGGGCGCGCACCCAATTGTCAAAATCTAACTTAGATTGCCCATAAATATTGAGTGGTTTTTCATATTCTGCCGATTCAATAAATAATTTGGCATTGCCATAAACCGCGGCACTGGAAGCATAAAAAAATGGTATGGCCTGTGTTAAACAATATTCGGCCAATTGGCGCGAAAATACCATATTATTATCCTGCATATATTGGTTGTTTGTTTCCATGGTGTCCGAACAGGCCCCCTGATGGAAAATGGCCCGCAAACCGGCAAAATGTGCATTTTTGGTAATATATTGGCGAAATTCGCCAATCGGCATATAATCAAATTGCGGGTTATGGTTTTTGCCCTGTGGCGCATCCACCACCAAAATGTCATAACCCAAACCATGGTAAAAACGGGCCAAATTATAACCAATAAAACCTGCCCCACCGGTGATAATTATTTTTTTCATGGTTTTATATTGTTTATTATGGCGGTGCTGGAAAAACCGGGTTTTAAATCGGCCAAAAATACGGCACCGGCATGGTCGCTTCCCACCACTTCCCTGCCCTCGTAATCCTTGCCCTTAATTAAAATATCCGGCCTGATGGCGGCAACCAAATTCAATGGGGTTTCATCGTCAAAAATGCAAATTGCTGAAACTTCGGATAACCCGCCCAAAATATCGGCCCGCAACAATTGGTTATTAAATGGGCGGGTTGGGCCCTTTAATAACCGCACCGATTTATCGCTGTTTAAGCCAATAATTAATTTGGCATTTGGGGCGGTGGCCCGCGCCTGCTTTATTAAGTCTATATGGCCATCGTGCAATAAGTCAAAACACCCATTGGCAAAAAGTATTTTTTCGTTATTTTGTCGCCATTTTTTAACCTGATTTATCAATTTGGCCTGTGTCATTAATTTGGGGTTATGGTGAATCGAGGATTCTAATAAATTGGTAATTTCATTGGGTGTGGCGGTTGACGTGCCGGGTTTTTCCACCACCACACCACCGGCACAATTGGCCAAACGGGCCGACAAATAAGCCGGCAGGCCAACCCCCAAACCCAATGCCAATGTGGCCACCACCGTGTCGCCCGCCCCCGAAACATCATACACCGAACGGGCATTTGTATGGTAATGCACCACATTATTGGCCCGGGTTATCAGGCTTAAACCCTCCTCGGAACGGGTGGCCAAAATGGCCCCAATTTGGTTGTTTTGTATTAATTGTTGGCCGGCCGAAACAATATCGTCATTGCTATTGGCCGGCATTTTGGCGGCTTGGCTTAATTCACTGCGGTTGGGGGTTACAAAATCGGCCCCGGCATATTTTGAAAAATCACTGCCCTTGGGGTCAACCACCACAATTTTTGCATGGCCATGCGCACATTTTATAATATTTTGTATCAAAATGGGGTGCAAAAACCCCTTTGCGTAATCCGACAATACCACAATTTGAAATTTGGGTATCAACAAATTTACTATTTCCATAATATTTTGTATGTCCGTGGCCGATAATTCACCTATACATTCCTCGTCCAAACGCAATAATTGTTGGCCGTTGCCCACCATGCGGGTTTTGCAGATGGTATTTTTTAATAATGGCAATAAATGGGTTTCAATTTTGGCCTGTTTGCAAATTTTGGTTATTTTTTTACCATTATTATCATTAGCCACCCCGCCCAACAGGCAAACGCGCGCCCCCAACGAAATGGCATTGCGGGCGACATTTCCGGCCCCACCCAAAGTTTCTGATTCACGCAATTTGGTTATTATGGGCACCGGTGCCTCGGGCGATATGCGATGAACCGCCCCATAAATATATTTATCCAGCATAACATCGCCAATAATTAATACTGATGATTTTTGAAATAATTGTAATCGCATTATATTTTTTTCCAAATATTACCTTGATGGGGGCTTAACCCCGTTTAATCAGACATATTTAATCTGTATGCAAAATAAACATTTTTACCGCATATTGCAACATTTTTTTGTGGGGGTATATATATCCAATAAAAAACCCATCAAAATTTAAAGATGTGATTGACAATTTGGGCAAATAATTTTAACCCATAAATATGTATGGTAAAAACGAGAAAAAATTACAGGCGGCCAATGGTTACCCAATACCCCCCGAAATAGTGGGCGACCACGAACGGGGCGTGCGCCTGCATGTTGATAATAAATTGGACGAGGCCGAACAAATATATTTGGATATTTTAAAACGTAGATACGATTCACACGCCACCCGCACCAATTTGGCCCAATTATACATGACCAAGAAAGAACCCAAGCGCGCATTGGAAATAATGGAACATGTTATGAATATCAACGAAATGTCGTTGGAAATGATATTATTTTACATGCATGTATTGCGCGAAAATAAACGCGAGGACAAGGCGATAGAAATTGGCAAAAAGGGGTTGGAACGATTCCCCGAATCGGCTGATTTATGGTTTCATTATGCATTGGCCCTGCGCAACCAATTATTTTATGACGAGGCATTGGCCGCATATGAAAAATCGTTGCATTTTGGCCCGAACAGCTTTTCCACCTGTTGCAATTTGGGCCTGTTATACCGCGATTATTTGCGTTATGATGATTCAGAGAAAACCTACGCCCGGGCATTGGCCCTGAACCCGTTTGAGGGGCGGACAATGGGGAATATGTCTATGTTGCACCTGTTTAGGGGCGATTTTGATTTGGGTTGGGCCCAATATACCTGCCGTTGGCGTTCGCCCGATTTTCACGAGGTGCCCCCCGATTTTTACGAGGAACTAGCCTATTGGTATCCACAGGACGAACCGGACGAAGCCCGCCCGCCATTGATAGTATGGCGCGAACAGGGGCTGGGCGATGAAATTATATTCTGTTCGCATTTGACCCGTCTATTAAAGTCTAAGGCCCCGTTATATTTGCACCCTTCGTTAAAAATGGCCCCATTATTCAAGCGGTCATTTCCACAGATAGAGGTTTTAAATGCATCACCCCCAGCCGGCTGGTTAAAGGAACGCGGGGTGCGCCACCACGTGCCCATGGGCGATTTGATGCGTCAGGCCCCGCATAATGTGGTTTACCCGCGTGAGCGGTGGTTGGAACCAGACCCGGTATTACGCAATAATATTCGCAGTGCCATGTTGCGCGCCAGTGGGGGCAAACCCTTAGTGGCCCTTAGCTGGCAGACCATTGGCCCCAATGCTTACCGGCGCAATATGTCGTTAAAATTATTAATAAAAATGGTATATGACAGCGGGGCCGTGCCGATTGCCGTGCAATATTTAATGAACACCAAGGAAGTGGTGGATATTCAAAATGAATTGGGCCTGACCCTGTATACCATAAAGGAAATTGATATTTGGGAAAATGTTGATGGTTTGGCCGCCATGATAGATGCCATGGATGCCGTGGTTTCCATTGCCAATATTAACGGGCATTTGGCCGGTGCATTGGGCAAGCCCGGGTTGATTGCGGTTTGCCATTCCTCTGATTGGCGTTGGGGCACCACCAACCGCAGTCCGTTTTATAAATCGTTAAAATTATTCCGCCAAGAAAAAATTACCGATAATTGGGACGGGGTAATGGAACGCATTGCCAAGGAATTACCGATTATTTTGAAAAATGGTAGCACTTGGGGCAAACAATCATAATGCCAAATATAATAAACGAACCAAATATTATTGCAATTGACGGGGTTTCGGCCAGTGGCAAGGGCACTTTGGCCCGCAAAATTGCGCAATATTTGCAATTCGCATATTTGGATACCGGCAAATTATACCGCGCTGTCGGGCATTTTTATGCGCAAAATGGCTTAAATACGAACGATATATCGGCGGGCCTGGCCTTTATACCCACCATTACCCCGCAAATGTTGGCCAACCCGGAATATTTAACCGAACATACCGCCAAAATGGCCAGTATATTATCGGCCAAGCCCGAAATTCGCGATGGTTTATTGCATTTTCAACAAAATTTTGGCAAAAATGCCCAAAATGGCGCGGTGCTGGACGGGCGCGATATTGGCACCATCATATTCCCCCACGCCACCATAAAATTTTATATTACTTGCCCGGCCAATATACGGGCCGAACGCAGAATGTTGGAATTACAGGCCATGGGCAAACCGGCCAATTTTGACGAAATTTATAGCGATATTATGGCCCGTGACGAACGCGACATGAACCGCACCATTGCCCCGTTAAAACCGGCCGATGATGCCTTTACCATTGATACCAACAAAAGCCCCGATGAATGCTTTAACGAGGCGATGGCGATAATTAGAAGCAACGCCCCCGCCCATTGGTTGCCCCACCAGCCATGAGCCCCGAACCCGAAACAATGCAACCCGAAAAAATGCGTATTGCCAAATATTGCGCCCGCGCCGGGGTGGCATCACGCCGGGCATTGGAACAAATGATAACCGAGGGGCGGGTGGTGGTGAATGGCAATATGATTCACACCCCCACCATTTTTGTAAACGAACAGGATATAATAGAAATAGACGGGCAAATAATAACCCCGCCACAGGAAACCCGCCTGTATAAGTTTCATAAACCCAAACAGGTCATAACCACCCGTATGGACCCACAGGGGCGCACCACCATTTTTGACATTTTGCCCCCCGAACACCGCAATTTAATTAATGTGGGGCGGTTGGATTATAATAGCGAGGGATTGCTGTTATTAACCAATAACGGGGCATTGGCCCGCCAATTGACCCTGCCAAAAAATGGGTGGGAACGGGTTTACCGCGTGCGCATTAACGGCCATTTAAGCCGGGAAACCATAAAACAAATGGCCGGTGGCGTGGAAATTGACGGCATTCAATACCAACCGATAGAATGTTTTGACATACAACCGCGTGGCGATAATTGTTGGTTAAGCCTAACCCTGACCGAGGGCAAAAACCGCGAAATACGCACCATTATGGATTATTTTGGGCATGGCGTATCGCGCCTGATTCGCATCAGCTTTGGCAAGTTTCAATTGGGCGACCTGCCCCCCGGTGATATAACCGAAATACCCAACCATTTAATACCCCCATTGCTTGCGGGTGAGTGATATCTGTTTATGGGTGGGGGAGTATGTGTAGTGAGCGACCCTAGTTATTGTAATTGTTATCAAATGATGCTGTTAATTTTAATTTAATTGCTTTTTCTTTGTGGGTATAAAATAATTTGTCTATCTTCGTCTTTTGATAAATCAAGCAACCATGACGGGAAAGTTTTAATGTAATTATTACTAAAATCTGTCATAAAATATTCTTCATTTTTACCTAAATATTCTAAATTCTTAAAATTATCAGGAATTGATAATAAGTGATTATTAGAACAATCTATGGTATCTAATGAACTCAAACTGCTTAACGGACTTATATCGCATATTTTATTATTACTTATGTATAATTCATTTAATTGCTCTAAACTGCTTAATGCTCCTAAATCAATTACTCTATTATTTTCACAATTAAGCAAAATTAATTGCGTTAAGCCCCTTAAAGGGCTTAAATTACTTATATCATTATCATTTATTCTTAAATTTTTCAGATTCACTAAACTGCTTAACGGGTTTAAATTGCTTATTTTGTTGTTTGCCAATCTTAACCAATTCAAATTCACCAAATTGCTTAACGGGCTTAAATCGCTTATTTTGTTGCTTTCCAAATTTAACCAATTCAAATTCACCAAACCACTTAACTGGCTTAAATCGCTTATTTTGTTGCTTTCCAATCTTAACCAATTCAAATTCACCAAACCACTTAACGGGCTTAAATCTCTTATTTTATTGTTATCCAAATCCAACTCATTCAAATTTACCAGACCACTTATTGGGCTTATATCGCTTATTATATTTTTACTCAAATTTAAACTATTCAAATTTACTAAACCACTTATCGGCCTTATATCGCTTATTTTATTGTTATATATATCTAACCTTTTCAAATTTACTAAACCACTTATCGGGCTTAAATCAATTATATTTGTTTCATGAAAAACTAAACTTTTTAAATTAACCAAACCACTTATCGGGTTTAAATCACTTATATTATTGTTAAATATAATTAATTCTTGTATATGTTGACATTGTGTAATCAATTCAGGAAACCTATCAATCCCCAAACCAGATAAACCCAATATTGGAAATTGGGTTTCTATGCATTTATTGATTTTTTGTTCGGCAATGTCGTGTGGGGTTTGTGGTTCGGTCATTTGGTTATAATATGCAGGTTTGGGTTTGGGTGCAATAAAAAAATACCATGTTTAAATATTTTTTGCATGGCGGTTGGCATATTTGTAAACCACCCCGTCAGGCTTCGTATATTGCATGGCTACGCCCCCAAAAATTGGAATTATAATGAAAAACATAAAATTGTTCATGTTTTTATCCGTTTTCTTGCGAAAACGGCATTTGAAAGCCTCGTATAGGGGAACGATAGCAACTTACAATGGTATATGGTGCATACAAGCAAGATTGTAATTTAAACTTATATGCACTTTTGGTTAATTTAAAAATGCTGTGCTTCCCCTAGCTTTTTTATAATTTGGGGGTCGGGGTGCGCCATTTATGGCGCGGGGTGGTTTACCACTGGTCCGTTTATAAAATGGATATGCGTTGTTAAAGATTATAAAAATGAACAATTCTATATAATCATCAATAACAACGCATATCTTTTTGTTTTTGGGGCTTGGGTAAACCACCCCGATTGCTACGCAATCACCCCTCCCCCTAAAAATTAAAATGTGAGGGGAAAATTAGCTACTTGCAATGTAATGTTGTGCTTGCAGGGTTCATGGGTAAACCACCCCGTCAGGCTTCGTATAGTGCAGAATTTATCGGGTTGGTTACCCGTGAAATCTGTATACACCATTGGTTAATTTAAAAATGGGGTAACCCATGCCATATCGGGGGGTAATGGGGCGGTAAATTGTAATGCGGTGCCGTTTATGGGGTGGCTTAAATGTAACTGATAGGCATGAAGGGCCTGCCGGGCCATCTGGCTGATATTTTCGTGCAATATGGGGGCAATATTCGGGGTGAATTTGGGTTTTTTGCCATAAATATCATCGCCAATTATTGGGTGGCCCAAATGGGCCAGATGCACCCGCACCTGGTGGGTGCGCCCGGTTTCCAATGCGCATTCCACCACGCTGAAATTATCAAAAACCGCCATGGTTTTATAATGGGTTATGGCATTTTTGCCCCGCCCATCATTCACCACCGCCTGTTTTTGCCGGTTTTTGCTATCGCGCCCAATCGGGGCATCTATGGTGCCATTGGCCGGTTTCATTATACCATGAACAATAGCAATATATTTGCGTTTCACCGCATGTATGGCAAAATCGGCCGATAATTTTTGGTGGGCCGAATCATTTTTGGCCACCACCATCAGGCCACTGGTGTCTTTATCCAACCTGTGCACTATGCCCGGCCGGCTAACCCCGCCAATCCCCGACAGGCTATCAGCACAATAGGCCAACAGGCCATTAACCAGAGTATCGTCATAATGGCCCGGGGCCGGGTGCACGGTTAAGCCAACCGGTTTATTGATGATAATTATATCTTTATCCTCGTATATTATATCCAAATCCATTTTGGTGGGTTGCGGTATGGCCGGTATGGGTTCGGGTATTTGGGCCGAAATAGTATCACCGGCCCGCACCGGCATTGCTGAATTATCGCATATAGCCCCATTCACCATAACCAAACCATCGCTGATAATATTTTGCCAAAATGTGCGCGAATATGCGGGGCAGATGCGTGCACAGGCCTTATCCAATCGTTCCTTTGATTCTGTATTGGAATCGGGGTTTGGGGAATCTATGGTAAAATATATGTCTTGTGGCATTATGAATGTATTTATTCCACCGATTTTAATTGAAAGCTTTCCTTCACAAAGGCAATTAGATGGTCAATTTGGCTGGCAACCCATGCAAAACCGGTGGCTTCGGCAATGCCCTGCCCGGCGGTTTGGCCCTCGGTATTTTCAAATGAAAGTGATTTAAGGTCGTTCAAAACCGGGTCAATTGCCTTTTGGTTGAAAATCTCGGCCGATTGCCCCTCCAACTGGTCGGGTAATAAGTCTATAAAATAGCGCGACATTTCGTTAAAAAATGGGCGGGTTTTGGCGGTTTCAATTGACTTTGGTAGGGCAACACCCCATATCCACACGCTGAAAACATAAATAATGGTCATTATAAAAATGGCCCTAAAAATACCAAAACAAAAACCAAGCGATTTATCCAAATAACGGGCGCGCCCGTCATCAACACTGCGCCCGGCGTAAGACAAAACCACCGAAAAAACCACAAATATAAAGACAAAAACCAATGCCCCGCCAATTAACAGGCTGACAACTTGATTTTCAATATATGGGTTAATGCTCTTGGCAACGTAGGGGGCACTGAAATACCCGCAACCCAGTGCAATTAACCATATAAAAATACTGCCAATTTCGCGCACCATGCCACGCCAGGCCCCCAATACCGCTGATAAAAGGGCCAGGCCAAAAAATGCAATGTCAAATCCGTTTGTGGTCATTTAAGTATATATTCCAAACATTGTTTTAGAGAATGAATCTCGGTTAATGTCAAGTTAAAATTTTTCTTATCATCAATTTTACCACACCAAACCGCATTAAAGCCCAATTTTATCGCTTCCTTGATGCGCACATCGGCCCGCGGGGCGCGCCTTACCTCGCCCGATAGGCCCACCTCGCCAAATATCGCCAAATCGTGGGGCAATGGGGTGTTGGTATAACCGCTAATTAAGGCGGCGGCCACCGCCAAATCAACTGCCGGTTCGGAAATTTTCAAACCACCGGTAATATTCAAAAATACATCCTTGGTGCTGAATGGCAGGCCGGCCCGCGTTTCCAATACCGCCAATACCATGCTTAGGCGGTTATGGTCCCAACCGGTGGTGGTGCGCCGGGGTGATGCAAGCACCGATGGCGCCACCAAGGCCTGCACCTCCACCAGCAGGGGGCGCGTGCCCTCCATACCGGCAAAAATGGCGGTGCCGGCACTGCCGCGCACCCGTTCAGACAAAAATAGGGCCGATGGGTTGGCAACCTCGGCCAGCCCGCGCTCGGTCATGTCAAATACGCCAATTTCATCGGCCGGGCCAAAGCGGTTTTTGATGGAACGGATAATGCGGTAATGGTGCCCGCGTTCGCCCTCAAAATACAACACGGCATCAACCATATGTTCCAACAGGCGGGGGCCGGCTATCGTGCCGTCCTTGGTTACATGGCCCACAATAAATATGGCGCAATTATTGCGCTTGGCGGCGCGTATTAATTCCTGTGCGGCGGCGCGCACTTGGGTTACCGTGCCCGGGGCGGTTTCCACCCCCTCCACATACAGGGTTTGAATTGAATCGGCCACTATCAATTTGGGGCCGTCCGCCTCGTCCATCAGGGCGCATATTTCCTTGACCTCGCTGGCGGCGGCCAGGCCCAATGGGGCTTGTAATACGCCCAATCGTTCGGCACGCATCCGTATTTGGTCTACCCCCTCCTCGCCCGATATATAGGCAGAGGGGATTTGTTTGGAACAATGCGCCATTAATTGCAATAACAGGGTGGACTTACCAATACCCGGGTCACCACCAATCAATACGGCCGAACCGGGCACAATGCCCCCGCCCAAAACCCTATCCATTTCGTCATAACCGGTGGAGATGCGTTGGATTTGTTCCTTGGCCCCTTGCAGGCTGGTCAGGGCGGTCGGGCTGACAAAGCTACGCCTGTTTGCCTTTCCCCCTAATGGGGCGGTGCTGACCGGCACCCTTTCCTCTAACGAACCCCATGTTTGGCACGATGGGCATTGCCCCATCCATTTGCTGGCGATGGTGCCACATTGGTTGCACAAAAATTCGCGGTTATTTTTCATAGGCCAAGGTTTTTTTGTAAAATGATATTATATCGGCCGTTTCAACATTTTTCACAATATCAACCGCCCCAATTTTATTTGGTAATATTAAGGTAATTTTTTGATTTTCCACCTTTTTATCGTTCATCATATAATGGCATAACGAACGCGGGTTAAATAGCTTACCGGCCGGCATTTGGTTAAATTGCACCGGCAAAGAAAACCGCCCACATAAATTAACCAGCCGTTGTAATTGGTCATTGGGCAATTGGGCAAATTGGCTGGCCAATACCATGCCCAAGGCCACCGAATGCCCATGCAATATTTTGTAATTATAATGCCGTTCCAATGCATGGCCAAATGTATGGCCAAAATTCAAAATCGCCCTTATGCCCCCCTCGCGCTCGTCCTGTTCCACTATACGGGCCTTGCACGCCACCGAATGGCCAATAATTTTGGTTAAAATGGCCGGGTCATGGCTTAATATGCCGTCAATATTACTTTCCAAATATGCGAAAAATTCGCTATCCATTATCATGCCATATTTTATTATTTCGGCCATACCGGCCGAAAATTCGGGGGCGGGCAGGGTTTTTAAAACCTGTATATCCATTAATACGGCCGATGGTTGATGGAACGCCCCAATCATATTTTTGCCATAACGGCTGTTAACCGCGGTTTTACCCCCCACCGAGCTATCCACCATGGCCAACAGGCTGGTGGGTATTTGCACAAAACGCACCCCACGCAACAGGGTGGATGCAACAAAGCCGGCCAAATCGCCAACTACCCCACCCCCCAATGCAATAATTAATGAGTTGCGTTCAACCCCCATTTTGATTAATAATTCGCTGATTAAACCATAATTTTTGAGCGACTTACTCGCCTCACCGGGTTTTATGACAATAATTTCGGGTTTGGCTCCATATTGAATAATGGCAGGAATGATAAGTTTATGATAGGCATCAAACACATTTTCATCAGAAATTATTGGTATAACCGCACCCTTTGGTTGCAATTGTTGCAATGTTTGCAGAAAACGGCTTTCCAACCCGCCATCAAAAATGTTTATATTATAGGCATGGTGCGCCAAATGAAGGGGGATTGTTAACATTATTTATACCATAAACGATTCGCCACACCCACATCGTGCCTTTTCATTGGGGTTGCGAAAAACAAAGCTGGACGAGAATTTTTCATCGCGCCAATCCATTTCGGTGCCAATTAAAAACATAACGGCCGCCGGGTCAATATAAATTTTCACGCCTTTATCATCTATTATTTCCTCAAATTTTTGGGGTTGTTCGGCATATTCAACCTCGTAAGACAGGCCCGAACAGCCCCGTTTGGCCAATTTTACGCGTATTCCCTGTATATTTTGGCTGTCGGCCTGGTTCATTAATTCACGAACATGCTGGGCCGCCCGTTCGGTTATGGTCATTATTTGTTTATTCATAATGTTATTATATACCCAATTTGCGCAATTTTCAATGACTATTTATTCAATTTTTTTGTTGGGGCGATTTGTTTTTGCAATATTGAATCCAATCATTCAATATGGCCACGCCCAATATTGCCACAAATAAAATTATACCATTGGTCATTACTTGTATTGATGCACCCGAATAAATTAATTCAATAATATTATTGGCATCGCCCTTGACCCCAAATAATACCAAAAGGCCCGCAAAAGATATGGGCGCATCCAACACCCAAAATTCAAATATATAACTGGCAACAAATATTGCCAATAATAAAATGCTTTGTTGGCAACGGGTTTTAAAATCATCGCGCGTGAAAAATGCCACAAACCAAACAATTAAAAAATAAGATTGAATATTTTGATGCGGAGCCAATTTGATATTCAACAATAAAAAAACCGACATGAATATAATTAAAATCCATTGAACAATATTACGCCATAATGGGATAATATTGGTCAACAACCCGCAAATGATAAATAATAACCCAAAAATTAAATGAATATTTGCAATATCGTTGTTATTACCCGCATAATACGATAATGCACCCACAATATTCAAAATACCATTATAAACGGCAAAAAACACCAATAACAACCCACAAACTCCAAATTTACGCAAAATATTTTTGAATTTCAATTTTTTTTCTTGGGTTTTGGTGTTGGCCAAATAATCCTTTAAAATTTCATACATCCAAATTATAACCATGGTCGTAAAAAATATTGTAAGCGTATTGCCCATAATTTTTAAAACCGAATCATAATTTATGGTGTCGCTGATGGGTATGTTAAAGTCAGAGATAAAACCCAAAATATACAGGGTTAATTCAAATGGAAATGGCAGGCCCTGCACCCAAAATTCAAAAATAAACGAAGCCAAAAATAATAAAACCACCAACAATGATTGCACAATACGCACATACAATTGATGGGTGGCATAAAATGCCATAATAAACAAAATAATAAAAAACGATTGCACATTAACATAATGGGCAAATAACAAAATAAAATATAAAAAAATGCTGAAATTAATAAAGAACACCCATTGCAATAACCATGCATAATGGTCACATTTGTGGGTTAAAAACCCAACCAACAAAAACACAACCGGAATTATAAAAGATAATAGCAAGACCGGCTGGTCAGCCAGTTGTCCAAAACCAATAATAACCGCAAATGATACAATAGATAAAATAATTGACAGCAAAGATAAAAGAATTTTATCTTTGCCATATTTGGTCATACAATGGTGTATAAGATTGGGCATTCTATTCCTTTTATTCCATTTAATAATAAAATTGCAATTCATTGTCAATGGTAATTACAATTTGCGCGGGGCATTAAAATACCGCCCCTGCGCCAATTGAATTTCATGGTTATGGCAAAAATTGCTTTGGTCAGCATTCAAAATATTTTGGGCTATCAGGTGAATATTCACCCGTTCCAGCCGGTTTTTTGCCCGTATAATTTCATCGCGGGATGTTGTTTGGGCCAATTGCATCAGGTCATTTACATCGCACCGCACCACCCCAACCGATAATGATTTTAATTGGTTAATATCCATGGTGGTAATTTTTCCGCCCTCAATACATATTTGAAAGCCAAAATTTTGAATTTTGGCCAAAAAATCAACCGGTAAATTGGGCATATCAAAAAATTGCACCGAAAACATAAGCGTTTGTGGAATTTTTATCCCCGGTTCGCTTAAAATCCGGTCGCTTAAATAATCAACCAAATCGTTTAAAAATTGGTTGTCCTTTAAAATATCCGAACTTAAATGGTAAATAAAACCGGCGGTCATTTGCGGGTTTTGTTGTTTATGGCGAATGGCCTGTTCCAATAATTTCAATTCCAATGTGCCCAATGCCCCATCGGAAATTAATTGGGGCATATATTCGCGCGGATTCATAACCTTGCCGTCATTGCCCACCATGGCCCCATAACAACCAAAATAATATGTGGCATTGGTGGTTATGTCTATTATATCCTGTATAAATAATTGCGGAGTTGGCCGGGCCGTTTGGGCCATTGGTGGGTTAACCGCCAATGTGGGGGCCGTTTCATGCAAAACCATTGGTGGGTTATTGGGCGGCCCAACAACTATATTATTAATATTTTGCATTGATTGTTGCAATTGCGATTGAAATTGTTGTTTGGTATCCACCCGCTGTGCATCATTGGCGTTAGAAAAATAATTAACCTTATTGGCAATTTGGTTAAAAAAATTCTTTATTAAGCCAATTTCGCGCCGTTGTATTTCATAATTGCTGGGTTGCAGGTTTTTAGGTTCGTTGACCACCACCCGTGGCATAGTATTTTGCATAGTTGGTGCGTTTATGACCGGCCGTTCGCCATTATCACGCGCATTTTCAACCCCCTTGCGAATATTTTGCAAAATATCGCCATTATCCACTTCGCCATGCATTAACGATGGATTATGGTCAAAAACCGGTGGTCTGCCCCGCAACATTTGGGGCATATCGTCATTATTTTGTTGGGCCATTATTGGATTGGTTTCACCAAAAAGGTCTGTCATTGCGCCGGTTGATTGAGCCATTTGTTGGGCATTTTGTTTTAACCCACCGGGTATTTCCAACGGCCGGCCATTGGGGTTATGTTGTTCCAATTCCAAAACCAAATTTTCAATAACTTCGCGGTATTTTTGGTTGCGTTTGCGCAATTTTTGCAATACGCGCTCGCCCATAAAATAACCAATAACCAACATGCATAATAACACACCAATTATAAAATATAATATGGTGGCATGTATCGTTAAATCATCAACAAAATGCCGGCTTAAATATGCCAAAGCCCCGCCAGAAACAAGGCTGATTAAAATGTTAAGTAATGAAAAAACCATTCACTATCAATTATGAATCCCCATCTTCCATTGGAGATTCATCAAATTTATTTTTGGTATAACGACGGGCACGAACCGGTCTTGCCGGTGCGCCATCATCGCTTGTGCGGCGAATAAAGCCCGGCAATTGGCCGTCATCATCGGCATCCTCAACCGGTGCGGAACGGTTGTAACCGCTATTATTATATTCACCATGCGTGTTTTCGGCCACCGGTTTGCTGTATCGGTAATCATTATCATATGTGCGGGCCATTTTGTCAAAACGATTCGGCCGTGAAACGCGTGGTGGGTATTGGCGGTGCCCGCGGTGGTTGGTGCGCCCGTCATCACGGCCTTCACCCCGACTATCGCCCCTACCTTCGCCCCTACTTTCATTGTGGTCACGCCCATCGCGGTAATTGGCTGGTTCGGCCTTTTCGGTTGAATCTGTGCCATCATAATTATTGCGATTATTGCGCGAATATGCGGGCGTATAATCACCCGAATCTGCCACACCCTCCTCATCATTGGGGGTGGCATCGTCATATTGTGATTCAGAATTATAACGTTCTTCGCCATCGCGTTCATTAAATTCGTTTAACAAACGTTGGTAATGTTCGGCATATTGCCAATAAGATTCCTGTAAAATCCGGTCATCGCTGTTGGTTTCGCGGGCCAAATTTTGGTATCTGTCACATAATTGTTGGGCATTGCCCTTTAAACGGCCGGTTGGCCCATTGGAATCAAATTGATTACGCAGGGGGTTTACATTATTCTTGTTTTGTTGATGATGATTGCGCCGATTGCGCCGCCAATTGTTATTTTTCATGCTTTATCTTTACTATGTTATTGCTATCTTTGGCATTCATGCCATATATAAAGGGCTTATTATAATTCTTTATTAAAATCAAGCATATTTTATATTCACAGCAAAATAATTTTTCTTGAAATTGATGTGAATATATTTTAGTTTTATAGTGAGGGGTATTCCATGAAAGACAATAGCAAATCAGTTGAGGACATTATTGACCCGCTTCATGCGGGATTTGTTAAAAATATACACGGGCGGATGGTTTTTGCCATTGCGTTGGTATTTTCGCTTTATCAATTATCGGTGGCGGTGCATTTGATTGACCTATCTTCACAGGTGCAACGCGCCCTGCATGTTGGGTTTTTATTATTAATGTTATTTGGCTTAATGGCCAGTTACCAAAAAAACCGCTATTTGCCATATTTATTTTGGGCGTTGGGCCTGACCGGTTTTTTGGTCGGTTATTACCAATTGCATGACGAGGTGGGGCTTATTCAGCGCGCGGGCGAACTCAATCAATTAGATAGCATAGTGGGGGTGGTTTCGTTGGCCATATTATTTTACGGCAGTTATTTGTTAATTGGTTGGTCATTACCCATATTATGCGGTGCGTTTATTGCCTATTGTTTATTGGGGCAATTTTTGCCTTCACCACTTAACCACCGCGGTTATGCATTAGACCAAGTATTAGAAATTATGGCTTTCGGCACCGAGGGAATATACGGAACCCCGACCTACGTATCGGCCAATTACATATTTTTATTCATATTATTTGGCTCGTTTTTGGAACGGGCCGGCATGATAAAATTATTCACCGATATTGCCATGGCATTATTTGGTGCATCACGCGGTGGGCCGGCCAAGGTGGCGGTATTTGCATCGGGCTTAATGGGCACCATTTCGGGTTCGGGGGTGGCCAATGTGGTCACCGTGGGGCAGTTCACCATTCCATTAATGAAAAAATTTGGTTATAGCGGGGCATTTGCCGGTGGGGTGGAATCGGTCGCCAGCATGGGTGGGCAAATAATGCCACCGGTTATGGGGGCGGTTGCCTTTATTATGGCCGAAACTTTGGGGGTGCCATATTCTACCATTGTCCATGCCGCCATTGTGCCGGCATTTTTATATTATTTCAGTGCGTTTTGGATGGTGCATTGCGAGGCCTGCGCCAAGGGTTTAAAGGGCCTAAGCCGTGATGAATTACCCAGCCTGTGGTTTGTGTTAAGCCAAAAATGGTATCTTTTGATTCCGTTGGTTGCCTTGGTTTATATGTTGTTCCATGGTTTTACCCCATTATATGCCGGCACCATTGGTTTGTTTTTAACCGCCATTTTAATATTGGCCGGTTCAGCCATACTCCAATTAAACCAAACGGCCATGCGTGTGATTGCATGGGTATTTTTGGGCTTAATAACCGCAAGTTTTTTGCAATTTGGCCAAAATATTTTGTTAATGGTTATTGGTGGCTTAATTGCAGTTAATTTTGTGGTGCGCGGGGGCCGGCAAACATTGCAAGATTGCGTGTGGGCCCTGGCCGATGGGGCCCGCAATGCCATTGCCGTGGGCGTGGCCTGTGCCATTGTTGGTATTATAATTGCCACGGTATCGCTTACCGGTGTGGCCACAACATTTGGCCAATTTGTTATTAATATTGGACAACATAGCCTATTTTTGTCCTTATTATTAACCATGGTTATGTGTATTATTTTGGGCACCGGCCTGCCCACCATACCCAATTATATTGTAACGGCCGCCTTGGCCGGCCCGGCATTATTAAAATTGGGCGTGCCATTAATTATCAGCCATATGTTTGTGTTTTATTTTGGCATATTTGCTGACCTTTCCCCACCGGTGGCCCTGGCCTGCTTTGCCGCCGCCCCCATTGCCAAGGAAACACAGGGCAAGATAGCCAACCAAGCCATGCGTATTGCCATTGCCGGTTTTGTGGTGCCATTTATAGCCGTATATAACCCCGAATTAATGTTGCAAACCGGTGGTCGCTTAACGGCCGAAATTGGATATTACCCAGCGGTGGTGGTGGTTATTACCAATACCATATTGGCAATTGGCCTGTGGGGCGTGGCCATGGTTGGCCATTGGCAAAGGCATATGAACAAATATTGGCGCATTTTTGCGTTGGTGGGTTCATTCGCATTTGTGTTGGAATTTCCATACATAGATTTTGTGGGGTATATGGTGGTATTAGCCATTATATACCAACAATTTGGTAAAAAAGCCTGATTTTGGCCTATCACATCGGTTTTTTTGTCTGATTTATAGTTGTTTTAAACGCAAATATACGTAATTTCAAATTACTTCACAAATTCTCTTCTGCCCTCTCTGGGCCAAACTGAGGCTTTTTTGTATTTTAAGGATACCTGATTTTGGCCTATCACATCGTTTTTTTTGTCTGATTTTAATTCATAACGTGAATGATATTTTATATTCACAAGTGCATACCAGAAACATTAAATATAGCAAACCTGTATGCACTTTTGGTTACAGGAATTTAAGAAAAAAAATAAATATAACCTACATTCTTTTGGTATTTGGGGGCAATGGCACCTAAACCTGCCCATCATATTTAATCACCCGTAATGCGTATACCATATAATTCCATGCGGTGTTTTACCAATTTAAAACCCAATCTTGTGGCTATTTTTTCCTGTAATAACTCTAATTCGGGGTCGTTAAATTCAATAACTTCACCGGTTTCCATGTTTATAAAATGGTCGTGGTGGTCGGTGTCGTGTATTTCGTATCGGGCCTTGCCATCGTGCAGTTCCAATTTTGAAATTATTTGTGCTTCCTCTAATAATGCAATGGTGCGGTAAATGGTGGCAATGCCAATTTCGTGGTTTTTGGCCTTTATACGTTGGTATATGGTGTCAATATCGGGGTGGTCGGTGGCCGATATAATCTCGCCCAATATAACCCGCCGTGGGGCGGTCAATTTTATCCCCCCACGGGCGCACATATCCTCTATTGGTTTGGGTATTACAACCATTTCCCCTCCCTTATTTCGTGCCCAACCATTTTATGGTTGCAAATTATTTGCCCTTGCCGGGTTTTTCGCTGAAATAATTTTTGAACTTGTCGGGTTTGCCCTTCCAATCATCGGCATCGGCCGGAACTTCGCCCTTTTTAATTATATTTGGCCATTCATTGGCATATTTGCGGTTAATTTCTAACCATGGTTCGGCATCGGCCACGGTGTCGGGCAATATGGCCTCGGCCGGGCATTCGGGTTCGCACACGCCACAATCTATACATTCATCGGGGTGAATCACCAACATATTATCGCCAATGTAAAAACAATCCACGGGGCATACTTCAACGCAATCTTGATACACGCATTTAATACAATTTTCATTTACAATATATGTCATTTTTATTCCTTATTACTCACCATTGCCTCGGCAAAGGTGGCCATGCCATGGTGGCACGCAACAGCCGATTGTATAATTTGCATGGCTATTGCGGCACCGCTTGCCTCCCCTAAACGCATTTCATACTCTACTATTGGCTTTTTTGCAAGTCTTTTTATAAAATTTTTGTGCCCGGGTTCAGCCGAACAATGGCCAATTTGGCAATGGTCTAACATTTCGGGGTTGGTTGATAATAAACAGGCGGCCGCCACCGAACAGGCGTATCCGTCCAATATAACCGGCACCCGTGCATGGCGGGCGGCAATAACCGCACCGGCAATGGCCGCCAATTCATAACCGCCAAAATATTGCAATATTTTTAACCCATTATTGCCCACGGCCGGTTTATGTTTTTCCACTGCCTGTTTAACAATATGGGTTTTATGGGTTAATTGGTCGTTGTTTAAACCGGTGCCCCGCCCAACCCAATCGGCCGGTTCGCCCCCAAACATGGCCAGGGCCATGGCCGCGGCACAGGTGGAATTGCCAATGCCCATTTCGCCCAAGGCCAATATATCTATTCCATCCTCAACCGCCATCATGCCATAGCTAATCGCCTGATATAATTCATATTCGGTTAAAGCCGGTTGATGCAAAAAATTGGCGGTTGGGTTGTCCAATTGGCATTCATATACACGTAAATCGGCATTTATTAATTTGCATAATTGATTCACCGCCGCCCCGCCATGGCGAAAATTGCTGACCATTTGCGCAGTTACTTCGGGCGGGAAGGCTGAAACCCCCTCGGCCGTTATGCCGTGGTTACCGGCAAATACCGCCACACGCGGGTGTTGAATGGGTGCCGGGTGTTGCCCGCGCCAGCCAATATACCAATGGGTTAATTCCTCTAACCGGCCCAAAGCCCCCTGTGGCTTGGTTAATTGGTTTTCGCGGTCGCTACATAACTGCCCAGCATTTGAATCAAACGATGGGCAATTTTTAATTAATTGAATAATTTCATTTAAATTTGCTTGCATTTTGTTTCCTTTATTCATATTTAAGTGTTAATACAAGCTTTAAAATTAACCAAAAGGATATAACATGAGCGACTCCAAATTAAAGGCCGAGGGCGTAACCAAAGAACAATTATTAAATTTCATTACCCGCATTGAAACTTTGGAACAGGAAAAGGCCGAAATTGCCGCCGATATAAAGGAAGTATATGCCGAAGCCAAAGCCAACGGATACGACACACGCATTATGCGCAAATGTATTTCATTGCGCAAAAAGGACCGCGCCGATGTGCAGGAAGAACAAGCCATATTGGCATTATATTTAGAGGCATTGGGCGAAAATTTGGATATTACCGCGGTGTGATTGAATATAAATTTGAGTAGAGAAAAATCAATCCAATTTGCCCAAAAATTTGCCCTGTATATCGGCATTTAACCAATTGGATTCAATTAATTTCAGCTGTATAAAATCGTTACTGGCCAGGGTTAAGCCGGTTTTTTTACCGGTAATTTGGGTCATGGCCGGGGTTAGGCGGTAAATATCGTAAGGCAGGGTGTCGTAATCAACAAAACAATCAACCGGGTGGCCTTGCAGGCGCACAAACATACCATTTTTTACCAAGGTTCGTATTTGGCCGGTAAATTCATCACCTATTTTTGGTTCCATAATATAGGCGGCCATGCGGTCAAATACCGCGCGTTCGCATTCCATGGCACTGCGTTCGGTTTGTGAAATATGCATACAAGTTTCAACCTTTAACCCATGGTTTTCGGCCGTATAAATGGGTATTTCACCGCCCCCACCCCAGCCCATAACGCGGTATAGGTCGCGGTGCACCATTAAATCGGCATATCGGCGAATGGGTGATGTAAAATGCGCATAATATTCCAATTGCAGGCCAAAATGCCCGCGTTCATCGGCACTATAACCGGCCTGTGCCTGCACCCGCAATAAAATCTCGCTGACTGCTGTTAATACGCCCAATTCACTGGCGCGTGTCAAAATTTGTTGAAAATCGGCAATGGTTAATTGGCGAACCGGCACATTTATGTCATATACCGCCAATTTTTCGCGTAAAATCTCGCATTTTTCGGCCGGTGGGCTGGCATGGTGGCGCATAACCGGTTTTACCCCCTGTTTGAACAAAAATTCGCCCACCACATTATTGGTGGCCACCATCAAATCCTCTATCACCTGATGGGCCATTTTGCCGGTGCGGGTGAAAAAGCCTTTTATTTCTTTATCAACAATTTCTATACCATATTCGGGCAAGTCCAATTCCATACAATGGCGGGCATTGCGGGCGCGCCGGTAAGCCAAATGCGCCCGTTTTATTTGCAATAAAGATTCAATAACTTCGGGTTTTAGGTTATTTTTTTGGCCTTCGTAAAATTCCTGCACCTCCTCATATGTAAGGCGGGCCCACGATTTTATAAGTATTTGGTTAAATTGTGGTTCGCTGATTAACCCCTGTTCGTCCATTAAAAATTGCACTTCTAATGCCAATCGTTCCTCGTTCGGTTTTAACGAACACACGCCCGATGACAAATGATGGGGCAACATGGGGGCCACAAAGTCAGGCATATAGACGCTGTTACCGCGGTGGCGGGCATGTTTGTCCAACCCTGTTTTGGGGCGCACATAAAATGCCACATCGGCTATTGCCACAAAAATACGTATTTTATCGCCCTCGGCCCGGGCATAAACGGCATCGTCAAAATCCTTGGCGGTTTGGCCGTCAATGGTTATATATGGTGTGTCGGCCCGGCTGGCGCGGGTGGGAATGGGTTGGGTGCTGGCGGACATGGCCTCGCGTTCTATATCTGCCGGGAATTCGTTTGGCAATTGGTTCATCGCCAACACCATATTGGCCCAACTTTTGGGGTCATCAATATGGCCGTAATCGGCAACTATATTTTCAATGGTTCGGGTGCGGTTGGCCAATACACCATAATAATGCCTCGCCTGCACCTGTATGCGTTTGGGCAGGTGAAATTGCCGTTGCGACAATTTCATACATGAATAGGCATTCATGCGCCCCCGCACTTCATCAACCAGCACAAATTCCAGCAAATTACGGGGTTTATGGTGGGGTTTTTCGTGTTTTTTGAAAGGTTTTTTATACATTGGTGGGCAACCCAAGTTTCAGGCATAATGCTTGTCTTATATCGTCTATACCGGTTTTATCCTGACTGCTGGATGCTATAATATTGGGCGATGCGGCCGCATTTTTGGCGCATAATTTGGCCAAATCGGCCCGCACACGTTCAACCATTTTGGGGGTAATTTTGTCGCATTTGGTTAAAATGGGTTGAAAAAACACCCCGGCATCTTTTAAAATATCCATCACCAATTTGTCGGTTTTCATTGCCCCATGGCGGGCATCTATCAATAAACACACGGCCGATAATTGGGCCCGGCCCTTTAAATAATCAATAATTAAATAATTCCAGCCATCAACCATTTTTTTGGGGGCCTTGGCATAACCATAACCCGGCATATCCACCAACATAAATGGGTTGTTGGGTTTTTCAAAAAAATTAAGCGTTTGCGTGCGCCCGGGTGTGTTGGAAATACGGGCCAATTTGCCATGGTCGGTTAAGGCATTAAGTAATGAAGACTTGCCAACATTGGAACGTCCGGCAAAGGCAATTTCAAGCCCATTATGCACCGGCAATTGGTCAATTGAACCAACCGGCATAATAAATTCCCACGAACCAACAAAATAATTTTTCATAATGGGTTATTATATTTATAATCCCTAATAAGCAATATAAATTTAAAAAAAGGTTTAAGTCAATAATGTTTTTTTGTAAATATCAAACGCCGCTTGGTAAGTCGCCTCGCCGGCATATATATTTTGAAATTGATCACTGGTATGTTTGAATTGTATTAATTTGTTATTTGTATATTCCGTGGGCAGGAAGTTTCTATATTTTTTATTATGGTTTGTTAAATTTGAAATTTGCAATATAACCGCATATACCTGTGGTTGGTAAAAAAAGTTTATCACTTCCTCGGCCAAAATACGTTCATTGCTTACCAATGGAATGGCCATGGCAATTTCGTTCATAATACCACCAAATTTGGGGTAATAATAATCAATTTCACCGGGCTTATCGTTCATCATATTAATCACTTCCACCGTGCCCAATACGGCATAATCAACTTTTTTATCCAAAATGGAACTGCTGTTATCCTCGGCAAGATACCAATTTTTTTTATTTTTCATAATGAAATCACTAATTTTCTTTATATTATCCTCTTGGGGTATATAACCATAACCGGCACAAAGTGATGCCAACCTTACCGATTCGTTAAAATCACCAATACCCAAACCGGTCTTGCCCTTGTTTTTACTGGATAATAAAATGTCTGACCAATCCAATGCTTCGGCCGTTTTTTTGCCCTTTTGGCAACCAATAATATCCTGATATGTGCCCAATGGCAAAATATAATCCTGTTCAGAATTGACATATTTACCAACCAAACTATAATCAGGGGGCGAATATCGGTATATATTATTAAAATTAATTTTCTTTAATAAACCGCGGGCATGCAACCTTTGTAATGTAGATGTTGTTGCAATAATTATATCGCCCGGTGCCTCGCTGTTTATGACCGATTCCATCATATTATGGTTGTTGCTGTATGAAACAAATTCGTATTTTACCTTGTAATTATCAACAAATTTTTTAATTAATTTCACATCGCCATTAAATTGGGGCATGGCCAACCTGATAGTTTTTGGGCCGTCAGCACGCAACACAAAGGGTGCCGACAAGCCACCCAATAATCCCCCTGCCACCAAATGGCCAAATTTCCGTCTGTTCATTTTTTCCCAATATTTTTTTGGTTTGCATCACTATTATACATCAATGCACAGCCTCCCTGCCATACCTTGTTATATATTATATTATATTTTATTATGCATTTTTTATGCAGAAATCAAGCAATTTTTGACCAACAGCACAATTATTAATATATGTCATATTTTTCAATAATTTAATGGCTATTGTTGAATTTTAAAATTAATTTCCGGCAATAAAAGATTCTAATCGTTGCATTTTATCATATTTGATTAATGGGTTGATTATCTCGCCCAATGCCCCGTCATCTATCACCTGTTGTAATTTATATATGGTTAAGTTTATGCGGTGGTCGGTTATGCGCCCCTGTGGAAAGTTATAGGTGCGTATGCGTTCTGACCTATCGCCCGAACCAACCATTGTTTTACGGCTATCGGCGCGTTCTTGGTGCAATTTTTCCTGTTCGGCATCATATAAACGGGCCCGCAAAATACGCATGGCGCGGGCGCGGTTTTTATGTTGCGACTTTTCATCTTGGCATGTAACCACCACCCCGCTGGGCAAATGGGTAATGCGCACCGCGCTATCGGTGGTATTAACATGTTGCCCACCCGCCCCCTGCGAACGATATGTATCAATACGCAAATCGGTTTCATTGATGGTTATATCTACCTCCTCGGCCTCGGGCAATACGGCCACGGTGGCGGCCGAAGTATGTATACGCCCCGATGATTCGGTAACCGGCACCCTTTGCACGCGGTGCACCCCGGCTTCAAATTTTAAAGCCCCATATACACCTTCACCGCGAATCGCCACGCTGGCATTGCCAACCCCACCCATATCGGTCAATGAAAGCGACAAAATTTCGTATTTCCAACCAACCACATCGCAATATCGTTCATACATGCGCAATAATACCATACCAAATAACGATGCCTCCTCGCCCCCGGTGCCGGCCCGTATTTCCAATATGGCCGCCCGTTCATCGCGGTCATCGGCCGGTAATAATAATAATTGCAATTCCTCGGTGCGCTGGTCATATTGGGCCTGCAAGCTTTCATATTCCTCCACCGCCATCTGGCGCATTTCTTCATCATCGGCATCTGTCATTAATTCTTTTGCCCCGGACAATTGATTAATAAATTCCTTATATTCCAATAATTTGGGGGTAAATTTGTTAATTTTAGCAAATTCCTTGGCCAATTCCACCATATTATGCGGGTTTTGCGCCATCTGGTCGCCCAATTGGCGGTGGCGGTCTAATAAATCGTCAACTTGTTTTATAAATTCGGGGTTCATTTTTTAATATTTTTGTTTAATTTTGTTATTTTGTATTTTGATATATATTATGAAATTAATTAATTGAAATTATATGCTAACGCAATTCCACCCCATATTGTTCGGCACTATGGATAATAACTTCGCACAAAAATACCGCAAACGAACGGGGCAAATATAACCGGTAATTGGCCATTTGCAACAAATTGGGCATACGCAATAAATGCACCGGTGCGTGGTGCAGGTTCAGGGCCTTAAAATGCCCCTCGGGCATGGCGTTTTCGCTTAAATCAACCGCAAACAGCCGTTGAAATAATGGTTGCACCTTATCGCCATGCATGTCCACAATCCATTTGCCATCGGTAATATCCAGCGGGCTCATCATTTCCGTTGCCAAACCGCGCAGGGCCTTCATTGCCTTTTGCATATCGTCAATGTCTAGCCAAAATTTTAATGGTTCGGGCAACATCCAAAAACAATCGCCAAAATTTTGGGCCATTAATGGGTTGGGTATTAATTTAAATTGAAATGCCTGCATTATTTGTGGGCAAATTTTGTCAAACGATTCCTCCCAAAACCCCAATTGAATCAGGTGTCTTTCCTTAATTTCGGTCAAAACCACCCCGGCCCCATTGGGCATTTGCGCCCCATGATGGCCATATTCAATAAATTCGTCCAGTGGTGATACAAATTTAACCATGATATTTTTTACCCGATGGGTCAACAAAGACCGGTGAAACAATTTTGGCGGTGGTATAACCGGTGCGCAAAGGGTCAGCAATATTAACAATTTGCCCATGGCGGTTACGCCCATTGCGCACAAAACCCAGCGCAATATATTTTTTTAAAGTGGGTGAGTAAGTCATTGAACTAACCCAACCCGAACCATGCCCCTGTTTTAATGGTTCCTCGTCCGTTTCCTGAATGATACTGCCCGATAAAATGGGGCGGTTGGGGTGAATTGATTCCAAGCCCACCAATTTGGGGCGGTTGGGGTCAGCCAAAATACCGCGGTTCATCATCGCCTTGCCAATGAATGGTTTAATTTTGGCCATTTTGCCCATATTCAAATCGTCCAAGGTGGTTCGCCCGTCCAATTCACTTCCCACCGGGTGGCCCTTTTCAATCCGCAAACCGCCCAATGCCTCTAACCCATAAAATTGCAGGTCAAAATCCTTGCCCACAAACATTATGGCCTCCAGAATTTCCACGGCCTTGTTAGATTGTATAAATATTTCGTAAGCCAATTCGCCCGAGAAACTTAAACGGGCAATCATCATATTCGCCCCCAATATTTTGGTTTTTATTATACCCATATGGGGAATATTTTCATTTCCTATATCAATATCGGGCAGAAATTTTTGCAAAACCGAACGACTATGTGGCCCGGCAATTGACAGGGCGGCCCATTGGTCGGTAACCGAACTTAAAGTAACCTGCAAATCGGTAAAATATACTTGGGCCATTTCCTCTAAAAAATCCATCACTTTGCCGGCATTGGCGGTGGTGGTGGTTATCATATAATTATGTTCGCCAAAACGCCAGATTGTCCCATCGTCCATTACCACCCCGTCCTCACGCAACATAACACCATAACGGCATTTATTGACCGGCAGGCTGGCAATATTATTCACATAAATGCGGTCCAAAAATTCGGCCGAATCGCGCCCCTGCACCATTATTTTGCCCAAAGTTGACACATCGCATATACCCACTTTGGAACGGACATGAATCATTTCCCTTATATATGCCTCGCCCAATTCTTCCTTTTTATCCTTGGGGTAATACCATGGGCGATACCATAATCCGGCCTCGGTCATTACCGCCCCATTGGCCAACATAAATTGATGGAACGGGGTAAAACGTTTTGGTTTCAAATGGGCCCCCACCCCATTGCTGGCAATGGCACCCAAACTAACCGGTATGGCCGGTGGGCGCATACGGGGCGAACCAATATGGGTGCGCCCGTCCTCTAATATATTCGCCAAAATATGCAATGCGGCCTCTTGGCCATTGCGTCCTTGGTCGGTTGCCATGCCCATGGTGGTATAACGTTTCAGGTGTTCCACAAAATGATACCCCTCACGCGCGGCCAAATAAATATCGTCAACCACCACATCATGTTGGTAATCCACAAATGCCTTTTTGCCAATTTGGGGCAATTGCGATAATGAAATTGTATTGTGAAAACAGGGTTCCACCTTAATGGGGGTGCGCCCCACCGCCATGCCCAAGTATTTTTTAACATTATGGGTGCATTCATTGGCCACTGCCTCAAAATATTCGGGCAATAATACACCGGCCGAAGTGCCACATAAAAATATACCATCATCACATTTTACCGCCAAATGGCAATCGCCCAATTTATTATATTTCATGGTTGATGCATTGCGGTGCCCCAATAATTGCAAATTGGGTTGAAACCCACCGCTTACCAATAAGGCATCACAGGCAAAATGCTTCATATCGCCAATTTGGCCATTAATGCCAATTATACCGGCACTGACCCCATTCACACAATGCCGGCCAAAGACCTTAAACGGATAGGCATTGGCATAAATATTTATATTATGCGCATTGGCCAATTCTATATCGCCCTCTAAAATCTCATTGCGCATATCTATGATGGCCGAAATTTTAACCCCGGCCATTACCAAATCGTGCAGGCCGGCATAAATGCTGTTATTATTGGTGGCTATCACCACCCGTTCGCCGGGCATAACCGCATAATCGCGCAAATATTGCATGGCGCTATGGAATTTCATAACCCCGGGCGTGTCATTATTGCTGAACGGCAAAATATATTCATTGACCCCACCGGCATAAACACAGGCGCGGGCATGAAAAACCAAAATACGTTCATAAACTTCAAATTGGGGTATTTCGGCCAAATGATTATGGGGTTGTTGATACCCAATAAAAACCCCGCCATCATGGTGGGCGACAATTTCGGTTTTGCCCAAATATTCAATGGTTGGTAATAATGCGGCCGGCCGTTCGGCCTGAATCATCTGGGGGTTGGTATATATGACCCTTAACCCGTCCTTGGCCAAATTATTGGCGGCAATAATGGCCGAATCATCGCCCCCTATCACCAATATATCGCAAAAATAATTTACCCGTTCATATTTATCGGGGTCATATTCGGTATCCTTGGGGGCCCGGCCCAAACCGGCCGCGCGCCTGATAAACCATTCCCAAACCATCCATGCGCGGTTATACGGGCCCATAAAGGTTTTATAATAAAAACCGGCCGAAAATATACCCGAAAATAATTGGTTAACCGCCCCAATGTCAAACATTAACGATGGAAAGCGGTTTTGGCTGGTGGCAATTAAGCCTTCATACAAAGGTTGCACCGGCATTTTAACATTGGGCGTGGTGCGCGCCCCCACCCCCAATTGGGCCAAACCATTCGGTTCGTCCTGCCCATTGGTAAGCAGGCCACGCGGGCGGTGATATTTAAACGACCGCCCAACCATTTTCACCCCATTGGCCAACAGGGCCGATGCCAAACTATCGCCTTCATAACCGGTATATTTCACCCCATCAAATGTAAAATTGATGGGTTTATCGCGGTTAATTTTGCCCCCCATATTACCAACTGGTGGCAGGCGGTATTTTTGTTCCATTATTACCCCACCCCTTCACGCATTAAAATCATATTACTATGCGGGGATGCCAATTTGACTGATTTTACATGATGATTCACCGTGTCGCGTTCCAATATCAGCCAGCTTTTGCAACCCAATGTATGGTGCCAATATTCGCGGTGCATACCGCGCGGGTTTTGCCGAACAAAGATAGATTCATACCAGATTTCGGTATTTTTTGCGTCATTGGTCAACGATTCAAAACGGGGCCGGCGGGCATTGGCCGACCCGTTTGGGGTAAATTCCTCGTGGTTGCGCCAACCACAAAATGGGCAATTTATGCGAATCATAATAACTTAATATGAATTTTTACCCCTAATGTCAATTATTTGTTTAAACCAATTCAATATCGCCAACTATTATTTTTTCGGGTATTTGGTTGGGGTGGGTAAAAAACAAACCGCCATCATCATCAACCCCACCAAAAAAACCGCTTTGCTTCACCCCGTTAATGGTGGTGGTTATGGGGTGGTTTAATGGCATGGAATCGGCCAACCATTGGGGTTTTATGGCCATAAAACCGCCGGCCACAATTTTTTCGTGCCAAAAAATATAATCAATGCCTATATTGCTTAATAATTCGTCCCTTGGGGTTGGTATGGGCAAATAACCGCCCCATTCGTTGGGGGCCAAATTTATACCAAAACCAATTATAATATAATATTGCCCGCGCCATTGGTGGGTTTGGCATAAAATACCCACCACCTTTTGGTTATTATATAAAATATCGTTCGGCCATTTTAAAAATAATTGGCCGGGCAAAAGGTAAGGTTTTAATTGGTTCATCAAACACACACCCATGGCAAAACCGCAATATGGGGCAATGGCCAATTGCGCAATGGGCATAACCAAAGACGCATAAATATTGCCACCCGCCCCATGCCAAACCCGCCCCATACGGCCCCGCCCATTGGTTTGTTGGTCGGCATGGATAATAAACGGCCCCCCACCCTGTTGGTTGATATATTCAACCGCCAAATCCATGGTGGAATGCACAACGGGAACATGATAAATTTTCATTGCATTCGTTTGTAAATTTAAATATTATACAAATCAACAAGTTTTTTTTAACAGGAGAATCATAATGAAACTTTATACCAACAACACCACACCATTTGGCCGCCGTATATTAATAGTGGCCATGGAAATGGGCATTGACAATGAATTGGAAATAATACGCACCATTCCATATACCGACCCCAATTTACGGCAAAAAAACCCGTTGGGGCGTATACCGGTTTTGGAAACCAATGATGGCGAATTTATATTTGATTCCACCGCCATTTTGTCGTATTTTCAAATGATTAAAAAAACCACCAAATATTTACCCAATAATGGGGCCAAACAATTGGATGTATTGCGCCGTTGGGCTGTTGGTGATGGCATAACCACGGCCGGCATGAATTTTCGGCAAAATGTTATGCGCCATGATGGCAATAAAAATATCCCATTGGACGATTTATATATGCAGAGGCAAATTGATGCCATTTTAACCGCCTGCCACGAATTGGAGGCGCAAATTGGCACATTCAACCGCAAATCGTTGGATTGGGGGGGTATAACCATCGCCTGTGCCTTGGATTTTATAAATTTCCGTATGCCCCAAATAAAATGCCTGAAAAATTGCCCCAAATTACGCGCATGGTTAAAAAAGGTCAATAAACGGCCCAGCTTTGCCAAAACCGCCCCACACGATTAACAGGTAATGTAATTCATAAATTATGCGGGTGAAGTATATTTTATATTTCGCCCCCATTTTTCTATATTAAGTTTGTAATGGTATTAATTTTAAATGTATTTAGTAATATTAGTATATTTGAATTGATTCGTAAATATAAACTAAACCTTTTGCACCACAAAATGCCATAATGCAGGGTTTATTTGGGCGGTTGATATTAAAATATGCCCCTGTTCGGTGCAAAAAATTGGTAAATCCTTGGTGGTTAAGGGGTCGGTGGCAATAATGGTTATTTGCTCCCCGCTTTGTAGTGATTTTAACGCCTTTTGGGTTTTTAAAATCGGCAGGGGGCAAATATAGCCACTTGTATCCAACTGGTGCAAAATTAACCGGCGCGCTTTACGCCGGCGGTAATTAACTCACGCGCCTTGGCGGCATCGCCCCAATCTTTAACCTTAACCCATTTGCCTTTTTCCAAATCCTTGTAATGTTCAAAAAAATGTTTAATCTGGCTGATTAAAATTTCCGGCAAATCCGAACATTCATTGACCTTGTTATATAATGGGGTCATTTTGGCGTGGGGAACGGCAATAATTTTTTCGTCAAAGCCTGATTCGTCCTCCATTAACAACACGCCAATTGGCCGGCAACGAATAACCGCACCGGCCTGTATGGCAAAGGGGGAAACCACTAATACATCGGTTGGGTCGCCATCCTCGGATAATGTGCCGGGTATAAACCCATAATTACAGGGGTAATACATGGGTGTGGCAATAAACCGGTCAACCATTACCGCCCCGGATTCTTTATCCAATTCGTATTTTATTGGCACCATCATCGGAATTTCAATGATAACATTAATATCCTCGGGTGGGTTTTTGCCGGTGGAAATTTTGTCTACTTGCATTTTTTTATCCTTTTTAATTAATTACGTTCTTTATCAACCAATTTGTTTTTGGCTATCCATGGCATCATCGCCCGTAATTTTTTACCAACTTCCTCTATCGGGTGGTTGGCTTGGGCGCGGCGCATGGCCTTGAAATTGGTTTGGCTGACCTTGTTTTCCAACATCCAATCGCGGGTGAAACGGCCCGATTGAATATCATTCAATACGCGTTTCATTTCGGCCTTAAATTCAGGGGTAACCAAGCGTGGGCCGGTAACATAACCACCATATTCTGCCGTATTGGAAATGGAATAATTCATGTTGGCCAAACCGCCCTCATAAATCAAATCCACAATCAATTTTACCTCGTGCAGGCATTCAAAATATGCCATTTCGGGGGCGTATCCGGCCTCCACCAATGTTTCATAACCGGCAATAATCATTTGGGTTAAACCACCGCATAACACGGTTTGTTCACCAAATAAATCGGTTTCGCATTCCTCGCGGAATGTGGTTTCAATAACCCCGGCGCGCCCGCCACCAATGGCCGATGCGTAAGAAAGCGCGATGTCCAACGCATTACCCGAGGCATTTTGATGCACCGCCACCAAGCATGGCACACCACCGCCGCGCAAATATTCGCTACGCACGGTGTGGCCCGGGCCCTTGGGGGCTATCATAAACACGTCCAAATCGGGGCGGGGTTCAATCAAATTAAAATGCACATTCAACCCGTGGGCAAACACAATGGCGGCACCCTTTTTCATATTGGGGGCCAATTCATTATTATAAATGTCGCCCTGTTTTTCATCGGGGGTTAACATCATTATAACATCGGCCCATTTGGCGGCCTCCACTGGGGTTAAAACCCCTATATTTTCCTTGGCGCATTTGGCCCGGCTTGACGAATTTTCCTGTAACGCCACCCGCACTTCCTTGACCCCTGAATCCCTTAAATTAAGGGTGTGGGCATGCCCCTGTGAGCCATAGCCAACAATAGCAACCTTTTTGTTTTTTATTAAATTGCCATCGGCATCCGAATCGTAATATACGCGCATTGTTTTCTCCATTGTTTAAAAAAATAACATAAACACAATACACGATGAATAGACTTTTTCAAGTGATTTTTTCATTTTTATTTTGTTTTGCTTCCGCATTGATTGGTTTGCCAAAATGTTCCTTTAAAATCTCGTCTAACCCATTTTCACCAAAAATATGTGCCTGCATTCTGAACATTTTGGCTCTATGTTCCTTGGTATCTATTTTTTTCCAATTTAATTTTTCAGCTAAAACTCTGTCAAGCTCATCAGGCGGGGCAAAAAAATCTTTAATTTTGCTCATTAATGTCATTTTTGCCTCTCAATATAATTAGGTCCGGAGTCTTTTAATGCTCTTATATGTAGTATATCCTCATGCCTAATAAACATTACAGAAGTCGTAAGTGGATAATCATCAGGAGTTAAAGCTATATCTTTAATTGCATTAGATTTATCATGGTTAATGAATTTAAAAGGAACAAATGTGATAATTTTATTTTTATAGTCAATTTGAATTATTTCACCAAGAATTGCGTTGGAATCCTGTTTCTTAAAAGTAATAACCGCTTGTCGTATATGTTCATCCAAAATTTTTGTTAAATGCTTAACATCGCCTTCTGCCTTTGGTAAATAATTAATCATAATCAATATTCGGCTTAAAATAAAATATAAAATTAAAAAAATGATTGGCGAAAATAAGAAATGGCATAACATTAATATTAAAAATGGTGCACTTAAAATATTATTTGCCAATACATTAATGTTATTTGCATCCGCCTTTGACATTATAGACATATATATAGTTGAAAATTGGGGAAAATTATTTAAAACCGCAACACTGAAAATATGAATAAATAATGACCAAATAATGCTTAAAATAACAATTTCCGGCAAAGTCCGTTTGTAATAACTTAAAATATAACGCGAACCGCGCACAAATATATAACCCGGCACCAAAAAAAATACCAGCGTTACCAAATAATGCGAGAAAATTATGTTATCCATAGTGTGTGCAATGCGAACCTTATATATGATATATCTATATGATTTTGCTATTTAAGTCAAACAAAAATAGACTTTATGTGCGAAGTTAACCGATAAAAATATGAAAAATACCATTATCCATTACTATGCCCAAAAAAATATTATTCGCTTACATTTTATCCTTGACAATGGGCCAAAGGTTTAATAATGCAATGCCAAAGCTATTTTATTTTAAAAACCAAAACAGGAGTCTACATGGCACGGATAGCGGGTGTGAATATCCCAACACAAAAACGTTTAACCATTGCGTTACGTTACATACACGGCATTGGGCCGGTTAACGCCAAGGAAATATGCCAAAAATGTGGCCTTGATGAATCACGCCGTGTGCATGATTTAACCGAGGGCGAAATTATTAAAATTCGCGAATGCATTGAAGCCAATTACCAAGTTGAGGGCGATTTGCGCCGTGAGAATCAATTAAATATTAAACGATTGATGGATTTGGGTTGTTATAGGGGCCTGCGCCACCGCAAGGGTTTACCAACCCGTGGTCAACGCACCCATACCAATGCCCGCACCCGCAAGGGCAAGCGCGTTGCCATTGCCGGTAAGAAAAAAGCAGTATAATTTTAAGGAGTCATTAACATGGCAAAAGTCGCCAAAAAGAAAACAACCAAAAAGAATGTTACATCTGGGATTGCCCATATTAATTCAAGTTTTAACAATACCATGGTCACCATTACCGATATGCAGGGCAATGTTATTGCTTGGTCTTCGGCCGGTTCCAAGGGTTTTAAGGGTAGCCGTAAATCAACACCTTACGCCGCCCAAATGGCCTGTGAAGATGCCGGCACCAAGGCCCGCGACCAAGGTATGAAAACCATAGAGGTTTCGGTGCAGGGTCCGGGTTCGGGCCGTGAATCGGCTTTGCGTGCTTTACATGCGGTTGGTTTGGCCATTACCTCCATTAAGGATGTGACCCCCATACCCCATAATGGCTGTCGCCCCCGTAAACGCCGCCGCGTCTAATTTATCGTCTATCCACAATTTCGGTTGAATTGGATTGTGGACATTTTAACTTTGTAAAAAGGAGCATTCAATATGAAAAGCAATGTCAATGTCAAAAACTGGCAAGAATTAATAAAACCAACCGAAATCAAATTGCGTGGTTCCTCATCGCCATATAAAATGACCATGATTGCCGAACCATTGGAACGCGGCTTTGGTTTGACCATTGGTAATGCATTGCGCCGGGTGTTATTATCCTCCTTACAGGGTGCGGCGGTTACGGCTGTGGAAATTCAGGGCGTTTTGCACGAATTTTCAACCATTTCGGGTGTGCGTGAGGATGTAACAGATATTATTTTAAACATTAAGGGGATTGCCCTTTCCATGCATAGCACCGGCCCAAAACGTATGAAATTGGTGGCAACCGGCCCATGCACGGTAACAGCCGGCATGATTGATACACCGGCCGATATTGAAATTAAAAACAAAGACCATGTTATTTGTCAATTGGACAAGGGCGGTTCATTGGTGATTGAATTTACCGTGAATAATGGCAAGGGTTATGTTCCATCGGTTGGTAACCGCGTGGAAAATGCCCCAATTGGTATGATTCCCATTGATTCGGCATTCTCACCGGTCAAACGGGTCAGCTATAAGGTGGAAAACACCCGCGTTGGCCAACAAACCGACTATGACAAATTGATTTTGGATGTGGAAACCAACGGCACACTGACCCCCGAGGATGCAGTGGCATTGGCCGCCCGTATTATACAGGATCAATTTCAGGTATTTATCAATTTTGACGAGCCCAAAGTGGCCGATAAAGCCGAAGTGGCCAATAACTTGCCATTCAATTCTAACCTGCTTAAAAAGGTTGATGAATTGGAATTATCGGTGCGTTCGGCCAATTGTCTTAAAAACGATAATATTGCCTTCATTGGTGATTTGGTGCAAAAATCGGAACATGAAATGTTGCGCACCCCAAATTTTGGCCGTAAATCCTTGAATGAAATTAAGGAAGTATTAAGCCAAATGGGTCTGTCGTTAGGCATGGAAGTTCAGGATTGGAGCCTGCACAACCCCGAAGATAAAAAATAATAACCACAACCAACCCCACCTTGTAAAACCTTGAACGGGTGGGGCAACCAAACAACAGGAGAAAAAAATGAGACATGGAAATTTAGGGCGTAAATTAAACCGCACCCACGAACACCGCAAGGCCTTGTTAAAAAACATGGCAATTTCGTTGATTCAATATGAACAAATTGAAACAACCCTGCCCAAGGCCAAGGAAATGAAGCGGGAAATTGACAAGATTATCACCATTGCCAAAAATGCCGAAAAAAAGGGCGTTTTGCACGCAACACGTCAATTATTCGCCATATTGCGCGATGAAAATATTGTGAAAAAATTATTAACCGTTATTGCCCCGCGTTACCGCGAACGCAATGGTGGTTATTCACGGGTTATGAAGGCCGGTTTCCGTTATGGCGATAATGCCCCTTTGGCGGTTATTGAATTGGTTGACCGCGACCCCGCCGCCAAACCCAGAAAAGTGGTTGAAGAAACCGAAGAAGCCACCAGCTAATATTTTCTTGCATAAATTTACCCCGAATGGTAAATAATAATTATGCAGAATAATTTAAAAAATTTGGTATTAATCACCATTGACCAATGGCGGTTTGATTTTTTGGGTGCGAATGGTTTTTCCTATATGCGCACCCCCAATTTGGATAATTTTGCCAAAAAATCGGCTTTATTTGTTAATCATCGTTCGGTTACCGCCCCCTGTGGGCCGGCACGCAACAGCCTGCTGACTGGGCGTTACCAGCACAGCCACCACCAATATTGCAATGGCACACCCACCAAGCCGGCCAAAACCAATTTGGCATTGCAAATGCGCAAAAATGGTGTCTGGCCGGTTTTAATGGGCTATACCGACCAAGCCCCTGAATATGATTCCACCCGCACCGCAAGCGACCCTGCTTATCGCAATATATCGGGCTTAATGGACGGGTTTGACCAATTATTTCAACTGGACGATAATTATTATTTATGGAATGCCATATTAAAACAGAATGGTTATGGGGTAAATGGCGATGAATTGGCCAATTTTTTACCCTGTGAGAAATCGGTTGCGCGCCACCCCAATTGGTTTTATGCCCGCCACCCGGCCAAATACCCTAAACATTTAAGCATGAGTGCGGTTTTAACTGACCGCGCGGTTGATTTTTTGAGGGCGCACCATGTTAAGGACCCGTTTTTTCTGCATGTAACCTACTTGCCCCCACACCCGCCCTATATTGCCCCGCAACCCTATAATAGCATGTATCGGGCCGGGGATATGCCCAAACCGGTGCGCCGGCCATTGACCAACGAATATATCAATGATTGGGTTGAAAAAACCATTACCCACGCCCCCAACCAATGGATGATGCAGGGTTTTACCGGTAATATTCGTGATATGTCAGTGCGCGAGGTGCAAGAATTGCGCGCAGTTTATGCCGGTTTGGTTAGTGAAATTGACGATAATATTCAACGAGTTTTTGATCAATTACAACAAAGCGGTTTGGATAAAAACACCATGGTGGTGATTACCGCTGACCATGGCGATATGCTGGGCGACCATTATTTGCAGGCCAAATTGGGTTATTGGGATCAATCGTATCATATACCATTAATTATACATAACCCGACCCGCCCCAACCAAGCCGGCCGGGTGGTGCATAAAATGACCGAATCGGTGGATATAATGCCAACCATCTGTGAATCCTTTGGTTGGGATATTCCCCGCCAATGTCAGGGGGCCAGTTTAAATCCCTTAATGGCCGGTGAAACACCAAAATGGCGCACCCATACCATGATGGATTATTATTGTGGCCACCCATACAAGGGCCAAGTTTTTTCTGCTATGGGGGCATCGTTTGAAAACGGGCAAATGAATATAATACAGGACGAAAAATATAAATTGGTGCATCTGGCATTCGGTGCACCATTATTGTTTGATTTACAAAATGACCCGCATTGTTATAAAAATTTGGCACAAAACCCCAAATATGCGCGTATTTTGGCCCAATATTACCAAATTTTAATGACCAAACGCAACCATTGCGAGGATAAAGAATATACCAATATGGTGGGTGGCCAACGCGGGCAATTATACTCCGCCAACCCCCACGAAATTTTAAAAACAAGGCCTGTATAATTTGCCCTTTAATTTCATTTCAACGATTTATAATTCGCTGATTCCTTGGTGATGGTAATATTATGCGGGTGCGATTCAAATAGGCCGGCCGAGGTAATTTGGCAAAATTCGGCCCGTTGAAATGCCGCCAAATCGGGTGAACCGGTATAACCCATAGAGGCCTTGATACCACCCAATAATTGGTAAATTACATGGTGGGCCGCCCCCTTATATGGCACTTGGCCTTCCACGCCCTCGGGCACAAATTTTTGCACATCGGCACTATTTTGGAAATATCGTTCGGCTGACCCCTTGGCCATGGCCCCCTCGGAACCCATACCGCGGTAAGATTTATAACTGCGCCCTTGGTGCAAATATATTTCGCCCGGTGATTCATCGGTGCCGGCCAATAATGACCCTATCATAACCGCACCCGCCCCGGCCACCAATGCCTTGGCGGCATCGCCCGAAAACCGAATGCCACCATCGGCTATAATGGTTTTGCCTAATGAATGGGCCGTTACGGCACATTCCAAAACGGCACTTAATTGGGGCACGCCCACACCGGCAACAATGCGGGTGGTGCATATAGAACCCGGGCCAATGCCCACCTTCACCACATCGGCACCGGCATTAATAACATCGCGCACGGCCCGTTCGGTGGCCAAATTGCCGGCAATAATAATGGTGTCCTTAAATTCATTGCGCAACCAGTTAATTTGCCGTAAAACCCCGTCTGAATGGGCGTGGGCGGTGTCTATAACAATAACATCGCAACCGGCTGAAATTAATTCACGGGCCCGCAATTGCCCGTCCTCACCGGTGCCAATGGCGGCGGCGGCCATTAACCTTTGGTTGGCATCTTTGGTGGCTATGGGGTTAATTTCGCTATTAATAATGTCCTTCACCGTTATTAAACCCACGCAATGGTGGTTTTTATCAATAATTAACAATTTTTCAATGCGGTTTTTATGCAATAATTCCATCGCCTTTTCCTTGGGTGTGCCAATGGGGGCGGTAATTAATTTTTTGGTCATTAATTCCTTGACCTTTATATTTTTATCCTTTTGAAAACGCACATCGCGGTTGGTTAATATGCCCACCAATTTTTGGGTTTTGTTGGCCACCACCGGCAGGCCGGTAATGCCATTTTGGTGCATAATATTCAGGGCATCATTTAATGAAATATCGGGTGTTATGGTGATGGGGTTGGCAACCATGCCGGATTCAAATCTTTTTACCCGTTCCACCTCGGCCCGTTGGGCGGCAACCGACAAATTTTTATGTATAACCCCCAAACCACCCAAACGGGCCATGGCGATGGCCATCGCGCTTTCGGTTACGGTATCCATGGCCGATGAAATAATGGGTGTATTAAGGGTCAAACCCTTGGCCAGCACGCTAACCAAGCTGGTTTGGTGGGGCAACACCTCGGAATAAGCTGGTTTGATAAGTACATCATCAAAGGTCAGGGCAGTGGGTATAGAACGCATGAATTATCCTTTGTTGCATTATGCCTTTATGCTGAAATTGCCTATATGTCAATGGAATTGTTGTTTGTGTTAGCGCAAGAAAGTAATGACAATATTCGTTCATAAAATACGACACAACCCCGCCGGTTTGCACCGGCGGGGTTGGTATTTAAAGGGTTGGTTATTGGGGTTACCAGCCCTTAAATCTCGTAAAAATCAAGCCACTGCGGTAAAGCTGTTCATTTTCAGACAATCACTGGCCAATTTAAATGGGTTATTAACCATTTTATAACGCACCATTTTACCGGCCTTTATAAAACCAACACCCGAATCGCCATTATCGCTGACCGATATATATAATTTATCGCAATATTGGCGGTCAAACCCATAATAATCGTGGTTTAAAATAAAACTTTCCACCCATGCCATGCTGTCGGTTAAATCCTGTAAATCGGCCTTGTTATTGCGGTAATAATTATTTATTGGCAATTTCATGGCAATAAAATAATCGTTATTTAACAAATAATAATAAAATACATTATTATTTACCCCATAACCGCCCATACCGGCAATCAAATTTTGGCAAAAATTATGTTCTTGTAAATAATGCACCCACGGAAATTCATCAGCCAAAGTCAGGCTTTCAACCTGTTTGGTGCCCCATAAATTGCCAATTTCGGGGTTAATAAATTGCACTTTGGGTATCATATCTATTGGCACGGGTATAATGGGCATTCCATCGGCCTGATAAGCCGCATTAATATGCGTCCATAAAGATTGTCCGTTTAAGCTTTCGTAAGAGATTTCGTTTAACATGATTTTATTCCTTTCAATAATAATATTAAGCTAATTTTAACCAAGGTGCATCACCCAACATACGGCTGATGTATGAAGTACCATTTGCCGGGTTTTTCAAAATATTGGAAATTTTCTCGCCATTATCGGCATATCCTGAATTCCAATTGGAAACGGTGCGACCCTCGTTCAATAATTGCTGGGCGTGGGCGGCTATGGTATTGGCCCGCAATTTGGCGGCCACCACATTTTCGGGGCTAATTAAACCATTACAGGCATTACCAACCAATTCGCGTAATTCGCGGGGGTTAGATAATTTTACGGCCAAATCGCGGTCCATCAACGGGGGAAGCCCCACATTATGCGAACCATATAAACCAGATTCGTAATGTTGGTTGGCGTGCAATTTGGTAATATCCATCGGTTTGTTGTTTGAATCAAAACCATTATCATTATCAATGCCTTTTAAACCCAAATACGAACCATCAGATGCTTGTTCAATCAAGAAGTTTTTATTATGCCGGTCCATTTGCATGGTCAACGCATCAACAACTTGCAAATTCAGCAAATCCTTTATCATTTCGGGGTTTTTTATAATAACTTTTAATTCACTACGTTCTATTGATGTCCAACCACGGCCATAAACGCGGTCCATACCAATACCCAATTCTTGGCGAACATCGCCACTGGCATCCATAAATTGTGCCTCCATAAAGCGGGTGTTAGCAATAACATCGGTGCCCAACGCCTTGTCTATATTGCTGGTGGCAATATTGCGGCCACCAAAATGGGGGTGGGTATCGGGGGTGCTTAACAGCTCGTCTACGGCAATGGCATGGCCCATTTTGGCCTGTTCGCGTTTAAAAATTACATTTTCCCCGTCCTTTTGGGTAATTTCAAACACGGTGTTAACATTGCCCGAATTAAAAACTCGCCATTTATCGGTTTTGTTGTCAATCGCAACTTCTATGGCATTATTATAATCATAACCATGCACCTTTAATTGCACTGCAGTATAAAAACTGGCATTTTTGGTTTCTTGGTTGGGTTCGTTACTATTCACTGACTTTTGGGCAATATTTTGATTATTAACCACCCGCGCCAAGGCCAGGCGTTCATTGTCAATTTCTTCGTGAATATTATCCAAAAATTCGCTAACCCGGGCATCACCACCGGTTTGTTTGGCCATAAAATCTTGGTATTGGGTTAATTTTGCCTGCACAACATCCAATTTTTGGTATAATTTGGTTACATTTTCGGCGCGGTTGACATCGCCCTTGTTATTGACCTGCATTTTTTGTTGGGCATTAAAATAATCACGCATGGCGTTGGTTAATTGATCCAACGGGGTTTTATGAAAATGACGGCGAATACCGGTTACATCATTATCGCGGTAATGGTCAGTTAAAATGCGTATTTCACCCTTTAATTCGCGCACCGAAGTCAATGATTTGGTGGGTGGTGGAGCCGGTGGTAATAATTTGAAACTTTCACCGGCCGGGGCAACGGCTGGTTCGGCTTTTGCGCGTTTTTCAACCTCAAAAATTGATATTTCGTGGGGGTAAGTATAGACTGAATCGGCTCTTCTGGAATCCGACTTTGCGCCCAATATTTCGGCTGGGTCGTCATATACTGAACCAACCCCTAAACCAGCTTGTGGGTGGGCCGATAATTCAGTGGGTTCGTCATATACTGAACCAGCTTGTGGGTGGGCCGATAATTCGGTGGGTTCGTCATATATTGAACCAGCTTGTGGGTGGGCCGATAATTCAGTGGGTTCGTCATATACTGAACCAGCTTGTGGGCGGGCCGATAATTCAGTGGGTTCATCATATACTGAACCGGCTGTCGCGCCCAATTCGGTGGGTTCATCATATACTGAACCGGCTGTCGCGCCCAATTCGGTGGGTTCATCATATACTGAACCGGCTGTCGCGCCCAATTCGGTGGGTTCGTCATAGATAGATTCATTATTGGCCAAATTGACAATTGTATTTTCGGTCTTGTTCATTTGGGTGCGGGCAATTTGCGATTCGCTGGCTTCAACCTTTGCCGTGGTTTGCACCGAATTTTGTATGGCACCAATGCCCTGCATAGATGCAGTGCTTGGTTGCGAGGAGGCGATGGACAGGGTCATTATTTTTCCTTTCAAAAAAATTATTTGGTTAAGTTCATAATTAACCCATAAATTAATTTTTCCCCAAACAAAATAGCAGGCAGGCATAATAGATAAAATTTTAAGTATTTTTGGGGTTATAGCGAAAATCCCCAATCAGAATCCTGAATTTGTTAGCTTTATTATTGCATTTTATAATCAATTTGATTAAATGCGAATATGTCGCAATTAAATTCCATAATAGACCAAATTAACGAACGGGTTTCATTACACGATGTGGTGGGGCGGGTGGTTAAACTGCAACGGCGCGGGTCTGAATTTATTGGTTTATGCCCCTTCCATAACGAAAAAACCCCCAGTTTTCATGTTGTTGAACGCAAAAGTTTTTACCATTGTTTTGGTTGTGGGGCCAATGGCGGGTTATTGCAATGGTTTATGAATTATGAACGTATGCAGTTCAAGGAGGCATTACAACATTGCGCCAATTTGGCCGGGGTTGATTTGCCGGTTTTTAAACCGCAAAACCCCGAATTGGCGGCCAAACAGGCCAACGACCACGAGATAGCCCTGAAAATTTATCAAACAACCAACGAATTTTATGTAAAAAAATTATACAGCCCCGATGGCAAACCAGCATTAGATTATTTATTGGGGCGCGGTTTAAACCATGATATTATACAGGAATTTTCATTGGGGTTCAGCGGGGTAGACGGCCACGAATATATGCAATTTATGGCCAAACAAGCCAATGTAACCCCGGCAAAATTGGTGGAATTGGGTTTGGCGAATCAGTTTGATGACCGGTCATTAGCATTTTGGCGCAACCGCATCATGTTCCCCATACATGACCGCAATGGAATGGTCATTGCCTTTGGCGGGCGGTTTATGGGCGACCATAATGCCCATAATACCGGCAAATATGTTAATTCCAAGGAAAGCATATTATTTCACAAGGGGGCCCAATTATATAATATCCACCGAATGCGCCGGGCATTAAAGGGCGAAAACCAATTATTGGTGGTGGAGGGTTATATGGACGCAATTGCATTAGCCAGCAAGGGTATACATTCGGTGGTGGCCCCATTGGGCACGGCCATTACGGCCGACCAATTGGGCATTTTATGGAAACACCATGACATTATTACCCTGTGCCTTGATGGCGATAATGCCGGCAAAAAGGCCGCCCTACGGGCGTTGCATTTGGCCATGCCATTAATAACACCACAAAAACAAATAAAAATATTAACCATTCCCGGTGGCGATGACCCCGATTCGTTTGTGCAAAAAAAACCGGTTTCGGCATTTACCCAATTGGTAAAAAATGCCGATGGCGTATTTGAATATTTTACCAACCATTTATTTGCCACCCACCCCACCACCACGCCCGAGGGGCGGGCCCAATGCACCGATGAATTTACCAAAACCATTGAAACCATCAAAAACCCCAGCCTGAAACGCGAATATATGCGTTCATTTTGGCAAAAAAATTGGCAATTTGAACAAAAAAACAAAAAACAAAACAATAACGAACGAAAAACTTTGGTCAAATTGTCGCATTCGCGCGCCAATAATATTGTGGCATTTTGCGCATTAAAGCGCGAATTTTACCAAGAATTTATGGAATTTCAATTCACCATACCCCCCATTTGCCAAAAATTTATTCAATATTTGGGGCAATTTGCCCATAACCATGACGAATGGAACCGCCAAATGGCCGAGGAATGGTTCATAAACGAACAATATGGCGAGACTTGGCAGGCGATTTTTAACCAAAAATTGCGCCTTTTCCACCCCGAAATTTGGCAGGACGATGAAAATAGCTGGTTTGAATCGTTCCATGATATGATAAATATGGAAATGCAGGATTATTTTAAAATAGATGCCTTAAAGTCTAACGAGGATTTTAATAACAAAGCCCCCGATGACCAGAAAAAATTGTTAAATAATTTGGAACGCGAAAATGCCAATTTATACGAACGCACCATTGGGCACGCCCGCGATTAATTACCCGCATACCAAACACCTTGATGCACGCCATCGCCCCCGCCAAAGCATAATATATTATGAGTGAACGCGCTATCGCGTAGGGCAAAATTGCCACCAAAAACCCAATTATTTTTGGCCATAATATAATGGCCATTTGGGGTTTCAACCATTTGCCGGTAAAATAACTCGTTGGCCAACAATGCATCAAACATATCGGGGCCAAATGCTTCAACATTGTTAAACTCCACCCGGGCCACCTGCCCCACCTGCTCGGCCAGATATGGGTGGTGCGAAAATGGTTGCAGGTTTATGGTGCATTGGTTGGGGTATCGTTTTTGAATATAATCGTTCAGGTAAAAAATATGCAACTGCCCGCCCACGCTCTTGGAAACCAAGGGGTATGGGCACAAAAAACCCAATTGGGTGCGGTTTAATTGGGCAAAACGGGCTATATCGCCCAATAATTTGTCCATTTCAAGCAAAATATCGGCCATGGCCGGTGATTCATAATCAACAAACCAAAATAATGGGTTATTGCAATCCACTATAACCGAATCAAAATTTTGGGTGTTTTTTTGTATTAATGGCAAAATTTCGGGCAATTTTTGAAAAAAAACCATATTGGGCGCACCATACAGGGCGGCATAATAATCGTCAAAACCCAAAACCAAAGTTTTTTGCATATTACCATTATTTTGTTGCAATTGCCCCGCGGTTTGTTGGTAAATTTGCCGTTCATTGCGCAATGGGTCAATATTTAATGGTTGCCATTTATGCTGGTTTTTGGCCATAAACGGCATAAAACCACCGGCCACCCCCCATTCAAGGGCGGCATAACCACAAATGGGGGCAATAATAGTAATATTTTTCATTATAAATTATACAATTTTTCAACGGCCGAATCAAGCATGGCCTGTATTTTTTCGCATTCATATTCGTGTTTTTCGGGCGATATTTTTTGACCAAAATATGCCAATTTAACCTGCATGGCATTGTCAAAAATTGCCTCTAACCCGGCCAATTGTGCGGGCGTGGGTATTATGACCGGCAATTGGCGAATATCGTTTATTTGAATACCCACGGTGCTATTGATGTATTTTCGTAAAAAATTAAATGCAAAGTTAGAATTTAATAATGCAACAAAAAACTTATCACTTGTTCCATTATAAATAGAAGTTAAACTCATAGATGCAACATCATGAATTGTTTTTTCTTTAATTCGGCATTTAATTAAACGCGAATTGGGGTTTAATACACCATTCCAACAAAACCCCTCCTTGAAATTAAACTGCGGGTTGCGCACAACCGGCATTCCCTCACCCTTTTTGCCCGAATTTTTCCTCAAAAATTCCACATTCTGCTTGCTCCAATCAATATAATATACGGGTGGGGCATACCATTGGTTGCCATCGCGGTCGCCCTTGTCATAATGCACAAAACAATGCAGGCCGTTAATACCATTGAGTTTTTCGTCATCGGTTATATTGTCAATGTTGGCAATATCATCGTCATGGATAATGCGGTATAAAAACCCCTTCCCCAATATATCGCGCCCATGTTTTTCCTTTAATTTGTCAATAAATTCCCATAATTTATATTCGTTCATTTTGTGCAATTTTTTTTGAATATCAGCGGCATTATCGCCCAAGGTGGGTATTTTATGTTTTAATATATAATCGCATATTTTTTTGGTGCGCTGGGCACGCACCCGTTCGGCCATTTTTGATTTATAATATACGCCAATAAATTTGCCATTATTGGCGGTGCCCAAACCAACACCACCATCGGTCAGTAAGCCCAATATTGTAAAATCGCCCGGTTGCAATTGTTGGCGGTATTGGCTTATTTCGGGCAAATTTTGGGTTATGGATTTTGATGTGTTAATTTTGCCCCACCATTGCCCCATAATATTTTTATATTGTTGCAAAAATTGGGCGGGTATAGTGGTGTCATTGTCGTAATCAATGAAAAATTTTTGTTCATAATTATCAATAATTTGCCCCTGTTTTATGGTTTTGGCAAATGTTGGTTGGGTTAAATCGTGCAACATAACCGGGTTATTATATTGTTGGGCGGTATATTTTTCCAGTTCGGTATTTTTTTGCAATGGGTTATTGATTAAAATATTGTCTTTATATTGTTTGGTGGCGGTAAAAATAGCGGTTTCCACCGTAACATCCAAAAATGGGTTATGGGCATTGGTTAAATGGTTTATTTGGTGCGAACATAATAATTGGCGAATATGGTGCAATGACCCCAAAGTCCAGTAGCTATTACTGGTTATCAGGCAAACCACCCCGCCCAATTGGCAAATGTCAAATGCCTTTATTATAAAATGGCTATATAAATCACGGAACGGGTATTGTGATTTGGTATTTTGGTCGTAATATGCTTGGTAATCCTCCTTACCCTGTAATGTGCTTTTAATAAACACATATGGGGGGTTGCCTATCACAATATCAAAACCGCCATTGTCCATTATATCCTTAAATTCGCGTTGCCATTTAAATGCAAATGATTGATCCTTGCCATCGTTAAACAGGGCCAAATCGGCCATGAATTGTTGTTTTATGCGGTATTCGTAATCGGTATAACGGCCGCTATAATCCTCATTATCTATCAGGCTGTTACCCACCTTGATATTTTTGTCTAATACTATCAGGGCGCGTTTCAAGTGGGCAATTTTTAACCATAATGACAATTGGGTAATGCGCACCGATGCCTTGTTTAAATCAACCCCATAGATATTTTTTAACAAAATATCGGTATCATTATGCACAAATTCATGGCCAAATTGGCGCAATTTTTTATGTATTTCGTGCCAACGGGTTAATAATTGGTTATAAACTTCCACCAAAAAAGCCCCCGAACCACAGGCCGGGTCAATAATGGTAACCCCGGCCAATTTTTGCGCATATTGCAACCAAAATGCGGGTGTGTCAGGGCGGGTTTTATAATCCGGGCAATGTTTTAACAACCAAGTTTCCAACGATTCATTAACCATTTGCTGGGTAATGACCGGTGGGGTATAGGTAATGCCCTGTGCATGGCGGGTGCGCGGGCGGTCGTTTAGCATATCCTCCCAATCGTTCAATGATTGTTCAAATATATGCCCCAGAATATTCACATCCAAATCGGCATTAAAGTTCAAACGGCAAAAATTAAACAATTTTTCCATGCTGGAATCAGGAATTTTCAGGGCATTTAATAACGGGTCGGGCGCGAACAGGCCACCATTAAAGGCATCTATTTGAAAGGTTGGTTTATTAATTCCCTTGTCCATAAATTCAAATAATTGTTTTATCGCATCATAATAATTTGAATAAAAAACGGCTGTAATAGCCATTTCAATCACATTATATTTCAATGCCCCCTTGTTGATGCAAAATTTAATAAAAATCAACCTGTCCAATATTTTTTGGGCCGAATATAGGTAAAATTCCTTGTCATATTCGTGGTTTTCGCGCATTAATTCCTGCCATAAATCGTATCGCACTTGGTAATATGCGCGGTAAAAATCTTGTTCATTAATGGTTTCCATGCCCGGCAAATTATGGGTAAATGACTGGTTGGCCTGGCTTGTAAATAAATTATCGCACCCCATTATGGCCATAAATTCCCGGCATTTATATGTGTCATTGGCCATTTCGGCCAATATAAATTCGTGTTTAAAATTGCGCCCACGGCCATATTTGTATAATTCAATATGTTTGAAGTCGGTATATATTACAAATTCAATATCATTCAAATTATGGGCATAGCGAAATGCTTGGTCTATCGCTTCGTCATATTTTTTGTCGTTGCTTTTTTTGCATTCAATAACCGCGCGAATCACCCCGTGAATACGCCAATCATGCAGTTGGGCGCTCGGGTGAGTATGGGCAAAACCATAACCCAAAATGGCATCAGGTATTTTGTTGTAATTATCGCGTTCTTCAAACCATAAATTATTATCGCTATCGCCAATTTCGCATTTATAACCCAATATTTTGTTAAAAATATCCTGCAAAAATTGGTTTTTAATCGGGGTTTCGCTGTTGGTATTGGCCATGGCCCATTTGGCGCATAATCTTTGGGCGGCCTGTATATGGTGGTCGCCAAAGCTTAATGCCCCGATGCGTGTTTGGGTTATTTCATGGTTAAACAGGTTTGACATTGGGGTTGATTATTGTATGATTCAAACCCCCAGTCAAGATGAGAGTTAAAACTTGCCCGAAATATTAAAGGTGAAATTGCCGTATGGCAATTGGTTAATTTCAATTTTATTATTGGAATCGGCACTGCCTATCGCAAATGATTGACGTATGGGGTAAAATTCGGCCGCTATACCAATGGTAAAATCGGTGCTGTGTTTATTATCGCGGAACCAATTTATATGGGCAAATTCGGCACCCAAGCCAATTTTTGGGTTGGGCACCACCTTTACCCCGCCATATTGCGGCCTGCTTTCACCCAATTGAAATTGGGCCGCAAAAAAACTGGCCCCCAAACCCAATGTTAAATTGGGTTTAAAATATTCCCAAATATATGGGCTGTATGTATATTCCAATGCAAAATTGTTGGTATCAACCTTGGAATTGCGGGTTTCATAATTCACCCCCATACTATCAACCGATTTTTTAAACACACTGGAAAAATAACTATATGTAACCCCAAAACGTTGGTTTTTATATTGATACCCCATGGCCACCTTGCCCATTGGGCTGTTGGCCTGTTCGTTATATATTCGCTCCTTGCCGGTAAATATATTATTATTGTTAAAACTTTGTTCCGAAACCTTGAACTTGCCCCCATACACCATACCCACCGATGGCGTAATAAAAACCTGCCCATAATATGGGTCACCCAATTTGGGTTGGTAAACGTAAGGGCGCGAATCGAATAATCGCAAATGGTCGGCAAATGCCATACCCGCACTTAATATGGTTAAGCTTGCGCCAATAATTCTGCTGGCGACTTTATGGTTTCTCCTCATAGTCTTTCTCCTACTATACATGACTATTACCATGTAAAAAACCAAATATCAATATATAAGTTTGAATCAATAAATTTTTTTGTTTTTTGGTTGACTTTGGCTTAAATATGGGTTAATTTGCCCTTAACATTTACGAGGGCGATGAAATGTAATTGAAAGCTTGTAAGTGTGAGGGCGAACAATCATCTTGGGTCGCCCATTTTTTTGTTTGATTTATTGGTTTAAGTTTGCTATAAATCAAGCTATGGTTGGTGCCAGTGTAGCCTGTATGTATTACAAATGATGATTTGACATCACTCAACCATAAAACATTTTTTTTATTTTTTGTTTGATTTTTGAAATTTTTATGATAAATTTAAAATGAGGCATGAGGCAAGGCATACCCGAGCAGTCGTCAGATTGTTTCGCGATGGAGCGTCCGACCATCCATGCCTCTCCAAATCCATTTGATAATTTTGCGTTTTTTAACGCATAACCATTTTATAAACATAGCTTGGGTAAACCACCCCGGCCACTTCGTGGCCACCCCTCCCGTGGAGGGGAAGCCCAGCATTTTTAAAATGTTATTGAGTGCTTACATGATGCAATTTATAATGTTTTTTGTAAGCACACTAATACGTTGCAATATACTTTCCTTCCCCTCCTCGGGAGGGGTGCCCACGAAGTGGGCGGGGTGGTTTACCCAAACCGCGAAAATAAAAAGATTCGCGTTGTTAAAGATGATAGACAGGAATTATTCATTTTTATAATCTTTCACAACGCATATTCATTTTATAATAACCCAGCGGTAAACCACCCCGGCCACTTCGTGGCCACCCCTCCCGAGGAGGGGAATTATAGCAACTTGCAATGCAATATTGTGCTTACAAGAATCTTGGGTAAACCACCCCGTCTTTTGAATTTTAAGTGCGGTGCATGGCTTTGCCCCCAAAAATTGGAAGTGCGATGAAAAACAAGCAGAACAATTATGCATTGATTTGCTTCGCAAATCGGGGCTTGTTTTTATCCGTTTTCATGCGAAAACGGCATTTGAGGAACGATAGAAACTTGCAATGGTATATGGTGCATACAAGTATGCTTAAAAAAACCATTAACGTAATTTGGCTTGCAAAACATCCAATGCCCGTTGGCGGTGCGAATATTTGTTTTTTTCTGCAATACTTATTTCACCAAAGCTTCGTGTTTCACCATTGGGCACAAAAACTGGGTCATAACCAAAGCCCAATTGCCCGCGCGGGGGGAATATTATGGTGCCGTCTGTTCGCCCCTCGGCCAAAATAGTGGTATTATTATTCCCCACATAACACAGGGCGCATATAAAATGCCCGGTTGGGTTATGTATACCCGCTAACATGACCTGTAATTTTTGCATGGCAATGGTGAAATCCTTGGTATTGGCCCAACGGGCCGAATAAACCCCGGGCATACCCGCCAAATCATCAATAACCAAGCCGGAATCATCGGCTATACAGGGAATATTGGTATTTTTATAAAAAAATTCGGCCTTTATGCGGGCATTATCGGCAAATGTTTCCCCGTCCTCCACCGGCTCGCTAAGGCCAAATTCAAAGGCCCCGCGAATGGCAAATTGCGGTAATAAAATTTGAAATTCGCGCAATTTGTCGCGGTTATGGGTGGCAATAATTAATTGATTGGTCATGCCATATTATTGATATGATTTATAAATAAAGCAAATTGTTTTTTTAATTGGGCAAAACCGGCATGTAATTTTTGGTTTTGCATATATAAACCGCGCCTTATTTCGCATTGAATGGCCGGTATTTGGTTATGGTGTTGAATAATATACCCGCCCGCAAATGGTTTATTAAAACCCACCACAAAACCCAACCCTTGCCAATATTCGCCCATTTTGGTCAAAAAATCATTGGGGGCGGTTTGCCCGTGGCGGTTGGAAAGGCAAATATCCACCCCATTGGCGGTGGAATTTTGCATGGAATGGCACGATAATAACAACATATTGCGATGAACCGCCATTTGTTGTTGAATGGTTTGGTCAATTTTTTGATGATACGGATAATAATATTGTTGCAGGCGATTATAATATACATGATACGGCAGTTTATTTTGCCCGGGCAATTGATACAAAATACCCAAACCCATTTGCCCATATTGGCCGGGGTTGGGGGTAAAATTTTCGGGCATATTGAATAATTGTTCAGGCTTTATATCATCGGGGGCGCGGTTTACATCAATTATCAGGCGTGAAATGGGGTTGAAAATATGGGTGCATTGGGGGTGAAACACCAATTTATGCACGGCATAATCGGCCGAATGGCGCACCATGCTGGCCGGGAATTGGGCGGGTATGGGTTGAAATAACCCGCTGTGCGGTGATTCAATTATAATGTGCATAATTAAAAAAACAAAAAAAGCCCCCATAAATATATATGGGGGCTTCCTTGTATTTCATATATATTACCGTGAATAATACATATCATACTCAACCGGATGCGGCGTTTGTTCCCAGCGATACACATCCTGCCACAATAATTCAATGTAAGAATCAAGGAAATCTTGGGTGAACACGCCTCCCTTTTTCAAAAATTCATTATCCTTTTCCAACGCATTAATGGCTTCACGCAACGAACCGCACACGGTGGGAACTTTTGACAATTCCTCGGGTGGTAAGTCATAAAGATTTTTATCCATGGCTTCGCCGGGGTGAATTTTGTTTTTTATCCCGTCTAAACCGGCCATTAACAGGGCCGAATATGCCAAATATGGGTTGGCCATGGGGTCGGGGAAACGAAATTCCACGCGTTTTGCCTTGGGGCTGGTCACATATGGTATGCGGCAAGAAGCCGAACGATTACGGGCCGAATAAGCCAATAACACCGGTGCCTCAAACCCCGGCACCAAACGTTTATAGCTGTTGGTGGTGGGGTTGGTAATGGCATTCAGGGCCTTGGCATGTTTAATAACCCCGCCAATAAAATATAAACACATTTCCGACAAATCGGCATATTGGTTGCCGGCAAACAAGTTTTCCTTGCCCTTCCATATTGAAATATGGACATGCATACCCGAACCATTATCGCCATGCAGGGGTTTGGGCATGAATGTTACGGTCTTGCCAAAAGATTCCGCTACATTGCGCAGGGCAAATTTGTAAATTTGCATATTATCAGCGGTTTTTACCAAAGTATCATATTTCAAACCCAGCTCATGTTGGGCCGGGGCCACTTCATGGTGGTGTTTTTCCATGGGCAGGCCCATGCCTATACAGGCCTGAACCATTTCGGCACGAATATCGGTGCCGCGGTCAACCGGGGCCACGGGGAAATACCCGCCCTTTTTGCGTGGGCGGTGGCCCATATTGCCATCTTCATATTCGGCCCAATTATTTGACGGCCATTCCTCGCTGTCAAATTGATAGGCCATGCGGTGTTGTTCGGTTGAAAAACGCACATCATCAAACATAAAAAATTCGGCTTCGGGGCCAAAATAGGCAATATCGCCAACCCCTGCTGATTGCAAATATTTAATCGATTTTTTGGCAATGGAACGCGGGTCGCGGTCATATGTTTGGCCGGTTGCCGGGTCAATAATATCGCAAAATAACACCAATTCGGGTTCGGCCGTAAATGGGTTAATATGAAACGATTCGGGGTCGGGCATAATAATCATGTCGCTCTCGTTAATCGCTTTCCAACCCTCAATAGACGAACCATCAAACATTAAACCATCGGTAAAAACTGCCTCGTCAATAGTTTCGGAACATTGGGCAAAATGGTGCCATGTCCCCTTGGGGTCGGTAAAACGCAACGATACAAATTTAATATCATTGTCCTTAATATATTGCAAAATTTCTTTAACTTTGTTTGACATTTTTTTCTCCTTTTGGTTATGTCTATCGGGTTTTTAATTGCCATTATAATGGCGTTTAAAGCTGGTTTATTGGTTAAATGGCCGCTATGCCGCGCTCCTTGGTGCGAATGCGCATAACATCATCAACCGGGGTTACAAAAATCTTTCCATCACCTATACGGCCGGTATAGGCGGTATTGCTAATCGCCTCTATCACCGGTTCAACCTGTGAATCGTCTATGACCATTTCCATTTTAACCTTGGGCAAAAAATCAACCACATATTCGGCCCCGCGGTATAATTCGGTATGGCCCTTTTGCCGGCCAAAACCTTTGGCCTCTATAACGGTTATACCCTGCACCCCAATGGCATGAAGGGCTTCCTTGACTTCGTCTAACTTGAATGGTTTAATGATGGCTTCAATTTTTTTCATTTTGGCACTCCTAATGGCTATATAATTGCAAATCATTTGCCATTTGCAATATTTGACTATTTATACATAATTGTCAATCATTTAAATTAACACTATCACCCTTTTCATAACCTCAATATGCTACTTTTGCCTATTTAATATTCACATTTTGCTTAAATTATTGGCATTAAAGTCATTTTGCGAAATTCCATGAAAATATATATAAAGTGATAAGTTATAGTTATCACCAGTAAACTTAATGTAAAAATCAGTATCTAACAAAAATTTGGGGCAATAAAACCGATTAAAATATAATTATTCCTGCACTTGACTTAAAATATGGAATTTGATATTGATAAAGGTGAAGGTTGCATTTTCAATGACCAAATTTTTATTCAGCATTTTTGCCGTGCCCATTGGGATAATTTTAGTATTATTTTCCCTAAACAACCGCGATTCGGTGGTTGTGGATTTATGGCCATTGCCATTTGTTATGGAAATAAAAATTTTCTTGTTGGTTTTGTTCAGCTTGGCAATTGGCGGTATTTTGGCCATTTTATGGCAATTATTGACCAATTTTTCTAAAAAAACAATCAAAATGGTGAAAAATTATGACGAAAATTGAATGTATATCCCCCATTGATGGTAGCTTGGTTGCCAGCAAAACCCCACATACCAAAACCCAAATGGGCGAAATTATAAAAAAGGCACAAACCGCCCAAAAACAATGGGCGAAAACCCCCCTCACCACGCGTATTGAATTTATAAACAAATATTTGCACCATTTAACCCAATTAAACCCCGAGATAGTCCCCGAGATAGCCCGCCAAATGGGTCGGCCGGTGCGTTATGGTGGCGAATTGCGCCCCCTGACCGAACGCACCAAATATATGATGGACCTGGCCCCACGGGCGTTGGCCAATATTAAGCCGGGCGATGAACGCGATGGCATTAAACGTTATATTGAACGGGTGCCGGTGGGTTTGCTGATGGTTATTGCCCCATGGAATTACCCATTCATTACCGCCAATAACACCATTATAACCGCCCTGATGGCCGGTAATGCCGTTTTATTAAAACATTCAGCCCAAACCATTTTGGTGGGTGACCGCATTGCCCAGGCCATGCAAATGGCCGGCCTGCCCGATGGATTATTTCACCATGTATATTTAACCCACGAACTAAGCGCAGAAATTTTGGGTTCTGGTGCAATTAATTTTGTTAATTTTACCGGTTCGGTGCGCGGTGGGCGCGAAATTGAACGGGCCATTGCCGGCACGTTTGGCGGGTGCACTTTGGAATTGGGGGGCAAGGACCCGGCCTTTGTTTTGCCCGATTGCGATTTTGAATTTACCGTGGCCAATTTGGTGGACGGAGCATTTTATAATTCCGGCCAATGTTGTTGCGGTATTGAACGTATTTATGTTGCCGATAAAATATACGACAAATTTGTTGAACGTTTTGCGCAATTAACCAACGAATATGTTCTGGGCAACCCACTGGACGAGGCCACAACACTGGGCCCAATGGCCAATGCCCGTTTTGCCGCGGTGGTGCGCGCCCATAATGCACAGGCCGTGCAAAAGGGGGCCAAGGCCTTAATTAGCAGTAAAAATTACGGCATGGACGATGGCAAAAATTGTTATGTTATGCCACAGGTTTTGGTTAATGTTGACCATGGTATGGAGGTAATGAGCGAAGAAACATTCGGCCCCACCGTGGGCATAATGCGCGTTAAGGATGATGCCGAGGCGATAGCATTAATGAATGACAGCCAATATGGCTTAACCGCCTCCATTTGGACGGCCGATGCCGACCATGCTGAACGTATCGGCCAACAAGTAGACACCGGTATTATTTTTCAAAACCGGTGCGATTATGTTGACCCCGGCCTGTGTTGGACCGGTGTTAAGGAAACGGGGCGCGGGGCATCATTGGGCAATTTGGGTTTTGAATCCGTTACCCGCCCAAAACCATTCCATTTAAGGTATAAATATTAATTACAATGTCTATCACAAACAATCAAAATACGTTGAATTTAACACCTTATAATGCAATTATTTTTGATTGTTTTGATACTATGGTTATTCGCCAATCGGGCATTCACCCGCCCGATATTTTTTATTGGACAGCCCGTTTCCAGGGTTATGATGACGAACAAGCCAAAATATTTAAAACCCGTAGAATGCAGGCCGAGGCCGAGGCATGGAAAGCCATATACGAACCAAATTTGCCACAAATTTATTCATTTTTACCCAATGATGGGCAATTTACCATCAGTATGGCCAACGAAATAGCCACCGAGGCGCATTTTTTAACCGCCCGCAAGGCCGTATTTAGCATATTTCAAAGGGCGGTGCAGGAACAAAAACGCATATTTTTATTGTCAGACATGTATTTGGATGCAGATACAATAAGAAATATTTCTGCAAAATTAGGGTATGATGGCATAGAAGCGATATTTATGTCTAATGAATACCGGGCCAGCAAGCATATGGGCGAATTATACCCCATTTTTTTAGAAAAAACCGGCCTGAAAGCCAGTGAATGCCTAATGATTGGTGATAATTATCAATCAGATTGCGTCACGGCCCAGCAAAATGGACTGCATTACCATTATATGCCTAAACAAATAGAATTAATGCACGAATCAGGCCTGTTTAACAATACCATTTTAAAGCAAATTGAACAAAATAAATCACCATTCACTAATTATTTGTTGGGTTATATGGCCAATATGTTTGAACAAACCCCCTGCCCCAGCATGGCGCAAATTATGGTGTGGCAATATGGGTTAAGCCTGTGCAATTTATTTGCAATGTGGGTCATACAAAGCGCAGAAAAATTAAATATTAACCAATTGTTTTTGCACAGCCGCGAGGGTTTTTTAACCCACGATATTTTGAATATTTTTCAATGCCCCACAAAACACCAGGTGATGTTGGTTTCGCGCCGGGCCGTTTTAATGGCCATGGCCGGTGAGATAGATTTTGATGTTATATTCCGCCATTTTAAGGGTGTGCCCATTACCGAAATGTTTGGTTGTTGGGAATTGCCCAACCATAATCAATTTATGGGCAATTTACGCCAAATGGGCATTAACATTAACCAACGATTTGATGTGCATACCACCCGCCAACAAAACAAAATTACCGCCCATTTTTATGCATTTTATGACGAATATTTTAAAAATACCAAGGATGCAATGATTCAATATTGCCAAGATATTGGTTTTCAACATGAATCAGACGCAATTGTTGCATCGGGTTGGGAATATTTGCGGGCCCATCAATGTCTGGAAACTTGTTTTGGCCGCAAAATAACCGGCCTGTATATTGGCACCATTTTAAATGAAGGCCATATTCACCAATTTTTTAACGAATTTAAACCCAACCTGCCAAAAATTTTATTAAGCGAATTATTTTTTGAACATACCAGCCAAAGGTTAAAGTCTTATAACCCCGTATCGTTTGAGCAAATGCACCCCAGCGAGGCCGAAAACCATGAAACCATAAAAATATTCCGCCATGAAATCCTGCAATTTGCAACATTCATTCAACAATTGGGTTTATTTGTGCCGGCGCATCACTATGGCCAATATGCCAAAAAATTAATGGATGCGCCCGATATTTTTACCGCCAACGAATTACAATTTATGAAACAATTTCATTTTTTTGAAAAACCCGGGGCCCAACAACCACATAATTTATTTAAAAACCCCCCACCCAAAAGCAAAATACGCAAATATTACCGCAAATGCAAATTCAAAAGCCAATATTTTATAAATTATATTCGTGATTATTTTGATTGATTATTGCAATGCTATTTGATAATTTACAATTAAACAGGATGGGTTTTTGTTTGATAATTTAATAGCATATTCACCTTTATTGGCACGCGGGGCATTGCTGACCTTGGGTTTGGCGGTGGTTTCCTTTGCGGTGGCGGTGGTGTTTGGGGCGGTGGGTGCCTATTTTAAAATTAACCCCAAAATGCGTCAATTGGTTATACCATACCATTTGGCTAATATTTATTCGTTTATTGTGCGCGGAATCCCCGATTTGGTGATGATGTTATTAATATATTATGGCGGGCAAAGGTTAATCAACAGCATTGCCCCGCTTTTGGGTTATAATGAAGTGATTGATATAAGCCCATTTTTGGCCGGGGTGCTCACCCTCGCCTTTATATTCGGTGCCTACTTGACCGAGGTTTTTCGTGGTGCCTATTTATCGGTGCCCCGCGGGCAGATAGAGGCGGCGGTGGCGATTGGCCTGTCGCCCTTTCATTGTTTGGTGCGCATTATTATGCCCCAATTGGTTAAATATGCCATTGCCGGTATTAATAATATTTGGCAGGTATTATTAAAATCAACCGCCTTGGTTTCGGTAATTGGTTTAGAAGATATAGTCGGCCTGGCCGATAAGGGCGGTAAGTCGGTGCGCGAACCATTTATATTTTTTCTGGCGATTATATTTGTGTATTTATTTTTTACCGCATTTTCCAATTGGGCATTTAATAAATGGGAGGCACGCGTCAACCTTGGGGCTAACCGGGGGGCCAAACGATGATTATAGATTGGACAATCCCCCTTAAACATTACGATTGGTATATTGATGGTATTTTGACCAGTTTGGAATTAACTGCTGTTTCTTTAATTTTGGGCATGGTTATTGCCCTGCCCACCGGTATATGGCGGGCATTCCATGACGATAAATTGGCCCGATTCATTGGTGGTTATATTTATGTATTTCGTGGCACTCCATTATTGGTGCAAACATATTTAATTTATTATGGATTGGCCCAATTTGATGCAGTGCGCGATTCGGTGGCTTGGGTGATATTGTCCGAGGCCTATTGGTGCGCCATTATCGCCTTTTCGTTAAATACCGGTGCCTACACCAGCGAAATAGTGCGGGTGGCCATTAAATCCACCCCCGCGGGTGAGGTTGAAGCCGCCCGTGCCATTGGTTTCAGCAATGCCCAAATTTGGTTAAAAATAATCTTACCATCGGCATTCAGGCGCATGATTCCCCATTATTCTAACGAGGTTGTGTTAATGTTGCACGGCTCGGTGGTGGCTTCGGTTATTACCATACAGGATATTTTGGGGGTGGGCCGGCGCATTAATGCCAAATATTATGTCGCTTACGAAGGCTTTATATCGGCCGGTTTATTATATTTATTATTAACCTTTACCATTTTGGGCATTTTTAAATTATTGGAAAAACGATATATGCGTTATTTGGTGCGGTAAAAACAAAAAAAGATTTTGCATATTGGCGAATCGGTTTATATTCATTGGAATGCTATATCATATATTGCCCAGTTTAACCGAATATTCGTCCATTTTTAATGTTTTTCGGTATATTTCCTTCCGTGCGGTTGGCGCAACCGGCACGGCCCTGTTCTTGTCGTTTTTATTGGGCCCATATATTATTAACCATTTAAAAATTATGCAATATGGTGCCACCACCGTGCGCGAGGACACACCGGAAACCCATTTGAAAAAAATTGGCACACCCAGCATGGGTGGGTTAATTATTTTGCTAACTTCAGTATTATCAATCATTTTATGGGCCAATTTGGCCAATAAATTTATTTGGGCCGGTTTATTGGTGTTAATTGGTTATGGTTTGGTGGGTTTTGCCGATGATTCCAAAAAAATATGGCGCGGTTCCAAGGGGTTATCGGGCAAATTGCGCCTGTTTTTAGAGGCTATTATTGCTTTGGGCGCGATGCTGATTATCAGCAAATCTATACCGGCCGAATTTGCCAATGTGCTGACTTTTCCATTTTTTAAACATTTATTTCTGGATTTGGGGTATTTTTATATTATTTTGGCGGTATTTATTATGGTCGGCACCGCCAATGCTGTCAATTTAACCGATGGGTTGGACGGGTTGGCGATTGGCCCAATTATGGTGGTTATGGCTGTATTTGGGGTGATTGCTTATTTGGTGGGGCACGCCATTTATGCCGAATATTTGCAATTAAAATTTATTGCGCCATCGGGCGAATTGGCGGTTTTTGCCGGGGCTATTATTGGGTCGGGCTTGGGTTTTTTATGGTATAATGCACCACCGGCACGTATTTTTATGGGCGACACTGGTTCGCTTGCATTAGGCGGGGCATTGGGCATGGTGGCGGTGGCGGTAAAACATGAAATTGTGCTTGCCATTGCCGGTGGCCTGTTTGTGGTGGAGGCATTAAGCGTGATAATTCAAGTATATTATTACAAATTAACCAAAAAAAGGGTATTTTTAATGGCCCCGATTCACCACCATTTTGAAAAAAAGGGTTGGTCCGAACCAACCATTGTTATTCGGTTTTGGATAATTACCATTATATTGGCACTTATTGCTTTATCAACCCTGAAATTGCGGTGATAAAATGCATATAAAGGGGGCAAAATTTACCATTTTGGGTTATAGTGTTTCGGGTAAATCGGTGGCCAAATATTTGCATAATAATGGTGGTATTATTCATATTTATGACGACAACCCAGCCAAATTGAACGAAATTACCGCTGATGGATTTAAAATATACCCAAATAATGACCAAAATTTACATGATATGGATTATTTGGTGGTCAGCCCGGGCATTGGCAATAATAACCCATTAATCGCCCGCGCTTTACAGGTGGATAAACCAATGGTTTTGGATATTGACCTGTTGTTAATGGCCCGCGCCCATAATACCAAATTTATTGCCATTACCGGCACCAATGGCAAATCGACCACCACCAATTTAATGAACCATGTATTGCAATTTGCCGGCCTGCGTTCGGTAATGGGGGGCAATATTGGCATACCGGCCATGGATTTAATTAACCAACCGGCCGATTATATTATATTAGAATTATCATCATATCAATTGGAACGGATGCAACCCTTTGCATTTGATGTGGCGATATTGCTTAATTTGTCTTACGACCATTTGGAACGGCATGGCACCATGGCCGAATATGCACGGGTAAAGGAAAAAATATTTTCCCCAAAATTGCATAACAAGGTAAATATTATTGGGGTTGATGACGAATTTTGCCAAGAATTATATATAAAAAACCCGCATTTAACCCCCATTTCGGGTATAAAAAACATATTTCAGGGGGCGGGTTGGCGCGAGGGTTATTTGTTTCATGGTTGGCAGGAAATAATGCGCATAACCGAAAAATGCCCGATACAGGGTTACCATAACCAACAAAATATTGCGGCCGTTTGGTTGGGTTTTCGCCATATTATGGGCGACAAACCATTTAACGAGATTCAGGATATTTTTGTGCGCGCGGTCAATAGTTACCAACCTTTGGCCCACCGCCAACAATTTATTGCCGAAGTCAATGGGGTAAAATTTATTAACGATTCCAAGGCCACCAATGTCGCATCGGCCTACTTATCATTACAAAATTTTAATAATATTCATTGGTTGGCCGGTGGCCTGTTAAAGGAGGGGGACGATTTTCCGGCCCTGGCCCAACCGCGCGAACGCATAAAACGGGCCTATTTTTATGGCACCGGTGCCCCATATTTGGCCAAAATATTGGGCAATGCCATGCAATATGGGCAATATGACACCATGCATTCGGCATTAAATGATTGCATAAAAAATGCGGTGGCCGGCGATGTGGTATTATTGGCCCCGGCCGGTGCATCATTTGACCAATTTAAAAATTTTGAGGATAGGGGCAACCAGTTTGTGGAATTTGTCAGGGCAATTCCAAATTAACCCTGTAAGTTATACTGGAACACTAAATATGTTTAAAACAAGTGCTATTACAAAGCAATTCAGGCAAAAGGGAGGTGAAAATTATCTCTGCTTACGCAATATATGTTGTATTGTGCATGGTTTCACCCCCACTATAACTTTTATCGGTTTGTCATGGCAACATTTCTGAACGTATTTATTAATACCAGTATAGAAAAAACAGAATTCAGGCAATTATTTTTTATTAATTTTGCTTATTAATAATTTGCCGGCACGAAATGCGGGTATTTGCCGTTCAGGCACCTCCACCAATTGGCCGGTGCGTGGGTTGCGGGCAATCGCCTTGCGCCGGCGTTTATTATAAAACGTGCCAAAACCACGAATCGTTACTTCTTTGTCTTTATGCAAACTGGATAATATTGTGTCAAAAAAAACATCAATCGCCACGCGTGCGTCGTTCCTGCTCAAATAACTAAATTTTATAAGCAGTTTTTCAACCAAATCCGATCTATTTATTGACATTTAACCCCTCTGTTTTTTGTCTAGCATTATTTGATATAAAAATATATCATATACTGGGAACACTAAATAAGTTTAAAATTAAAACCATTGCAAACCTATTTCGGTAAAAGGGTGGTGAAAATATGCTCTGCTAACGCAACCGCCATTTTCACCCCCCTTGTAATCCCCCCGTGATAGTAAAAATCCAGCAAATACCTTTAAAATTAATGGTATTAATTTTAAAGGTATTTGGTATTTTTACTATAATATGCTAATTTTATACTATATTTTTATATAGAATTTCAATCATTTAGTGGTGATTAAATAAAATTTTATTTTTTATATCAACAAAAACGACAATTATTAGCATTTTTTTATTTTATTTTTTAATAATTTCATTATTTTGAATTTTTTTATATCAGCCATAATATAATCTGTCAAATTTTTCATTGAAATATGGGTGATAATGTTATAAATAGTCATAGCATGAAACAGGTGAGACATGGAAGAATTATTATTATCAGCATTATTTACTATCATAACCGCTTCAACCCCCATTATATTGGCCAGTGCCGGCGAGGTGGTGGTTGAAAAATCGGGTGCCCTGAATTTAGGGGTGGAGGGCATGATGGTCATGGGTGCGGTCATGGGCTTTATGGTTTCTTATAATACTGGCAACAGCTGGCTTGGTTTGGGGGTTGGGGTATGTGCCGGGGTGGCCATGTCGCTTATTTTTGCCTTTTTAACCCTGAAATTATACGCCAACCAAGTGGCGACCGGTTTGGCCCTAACCATTTTTGGTTTGGGCTTGTCCACACTCATGGGGCATAGCTTTGTCGGCAAAAATATTAATTTGATAGAACCAATTATTTTTAATTTGGATATTGTGGCAATTATGGCATTTATATTGGTGGGGGCAATATGGTATTTTTTAGACCACACCAAGGCCGGTTTAATATTACGCGCAGTGGGCGAGGATCACCACGCCGCCTTTGCCATGGGTTATAGTGTTATTAAAATTCGTTTTTGGGCCATTGTTTTTGGCGGGGCAACGGCCGGCTTGGCAGGGGCCTACTTATCCATCATTTACACACCTTTATGGTCGCCCTATATGTCGGCCGGCCGGGGGTGGATAGCACTGGCATTGGTGGTTTTTGCCGGTTGGCGCGTATTACGGGCCCTGTTTGGGGCATTTTTGTTTGGTTCTATTACTATTTTACAACTGCACGCACAGGGTTTTGGGGTGCCGGTGCCTTCGCAATTATTAACCGCCCTGCCCTATATAATGACCATTATTGCCTTAATTATTTTGTCACTGCGCCATAATAAATCGTTGAATGCGCCCAAGGATTTGGGGGTTTTGTTCCATGCAAACCATTGAGTTTTTGTTAAACGGGCAAAAAATAGCTTATAAATGCGCCAACCCGCATGAAATGTTGATTGATTATTTGCGGGCCAATGGCTTAACCGGCACCAAGGAAGGATGCAAGGAGGGCGATTGTGGGGCCTGCACCCTGTTATTGGTGGAATATTACAATAATCAATTTCATTTTAAGCCGGTAAACAGCTGTATTACATTAATGCCCATGGTGCATGGTTGCGCCATTATATCGGTTGATGGGGTTAAAAACCACGCGGTGCAAAGGGCCATGGTGGATTGCCATGGGTCACAATGCGGTTTTTGCACCCCGGGCTTTGTGATGAGCATGATTGGCCATTGTGCCAATGGGGGGGGCAAGGGTAAGGACGAAATTGACGAGGCATTAAGCGGGAATTTATGCCGTTGCACCGGTTATAAGCCGATTATAAACGCCACCATGCAGGCGGTGGAACAAAATGAAAAATTGGACGAAAATTTGTATATGCCGATTAAGGATTTTGCCAAGGAAGCGGTTGAAGCCGCCAATTATTTGGTGGCCACCACCCCCAATGTGGCCCATGAATATTATAATAACCACCATAATACCCGTATTATAGCCGGTGCAACCGATGTGGGTTTATGGGTGAATAAACGGCACCGCCAATTCGGTAATATATTATTCATAAACCATGTCAATGATTGGCGCAACATAGAGGATACCGCTAATGAATGGGTGATTGGGGCCGGGGTTAATGCCAACCAATTATTGCAATTATGGCGCGCACAATACCCCGGCATAGCCGAATTATTTTTGCGTTTTGCCGGCCACCCGGTGCGCAATGCCGCCACCATTGGTGGAAATATTGCCAATGGTTCACCCATTGGTGATGGGGCCCCATTATATATGGCCATGGGGGCCACAATTACCCTTAGCAATGGGCAATATAAGCGCATTATACCCCTGAATGAATTTTTTATTGAATATGGCAAGCAAAATATACAAATGGGTGAAATTTTAACCCATATTACCATAAAAAAACCACAAAAACACAATTATATTTTTGCCCATAAAATTGCCAAACGGCGCGAAAGCGATATATCAGCGGTGATGGTCGCCATGAATTTCACCCTAGATAATAATATTATCAGCGATGCCAAAATTGTTTATGGGGGCATGGCCGGCACCCCCAAACACGCCACCCAAACCGAGGGGGCATTGCGGGGTAAGCCATGGAATTTAGAAAATTTGCAATCAGCCAAGCAATATATTGCACAGGATTTTCAACCATTATCCGATTTACGCGCCAGTGCCGAATATCGCCTAATGACCGCCCAAAATTTGTTAATCAAGGCATGGTATGAACATCATGCTTGACCATTCATTACCACACGATTCCGCCCATTTGCACGTGCATGGCACCGCCAAATTTGTGGACGATATTCCCATAGCTGGGGTGCATTACCATTGCGCCCCCATAACCAGCACCATCAACCACGGGCGCATTATAAAACGCGATTTTTCGGCCATTATCAGCCACCCCGATTGTGTATGCGTGTTAACGGCCGATGATATTTTGGGTGAAAACGATATTTCCCCCACCGGCAGTAAGGACGAACAATGTATAGCCACTGATATTGTGCATTTTTACGGTCAGGTGGTGGGTTTGGTGGTGGCCAAAAACCGCAATTCTGCGCTTGCCTTGGCCAAATTGGCCCAATTGGAATACGAAACATTACCGGCCATTATAGATGTGCGCACCGCCATGCAAAATAATAATTTTGTTTTGCCCCCGCGCCAATTACAAATTGGTTCGGCCGACAATGCAATGACCCAATGCACCCATAAAATACAGGGTGAATTAGAATTTGGCGGGCAGGAACATTTTTATTTGGAGGGGCAAGTGAGTTTGGCCGTGCCCGAGGAGGACGGCAATTTCACCATTTATACATCAACCCAACACCCAACCGAGGTGCAAAATTTATGCGCCCATTTTTTGCATATACCCGCCCATAAAATAGTGGTGGATATGCGCAGAATGGGCGGTGGTTTTGGGGGCAAGGAAACACAGGCGGCCCAATGGGCGATGTTGGCATTATTGGCCAGCCATAAAACCGGCAAACCATGCAAATTACGGCTTGACCGCGATGACGACATGCAATTAACCGGCAAACGGCATGGCGGTTTATGGCAATATGAATGCGGGTTTGATGAAAATGGTAAAATTGGGGCGGTGATAGCATCGGTTGCCCTTGATTGCGGGTTTTCGGCCGATTTATCGGGGCCGATATGCGATAGGGCCATGTATCATGCCGATAATGCCTATCATTACCCCAATGCCACCATTCGCGCCCTGCCGTGCAAAACCAACAAGGTTTCCAATACCGCATTTCGGGGTTTTGGCGGGCCACAGGGGGTTTTGTTGGCCGAACGCATGATTGAACATATTGCCCAAACATTGGGGCGCGAACCCATGGATATACGCAAAATCAATTATTACCCGGAACGCGATTCCCCCCATGCCGGCCAAAAAACCCCATACCACCAACCGGTCAAGGACGGGGTATTGCACCAAATGACCAACCAAATAATGGGTTCAGCCCATTATGAACGGGTAAAAAATGAAGTGCAGGAATTTAATAAAAATAACCAAACCAAATGGCGGGGCATGGCCTTAACCCCGGTGAAATTTGGTATTTCATTCACCAATACCGGTATGAACCAGGCCGGGGCATTGGTGCATATATATACCGATGGTTCGGTGATGGTAAACCATGGTGGCACCGAAATGGGCCAGGGCCTGATGCAAAAATGCCGGCAAATCACCGCCCGTTGTTTGGGGGTAACCATTGATAAAGTGCGCATTACCGCCACCAACACCGCCAAGGTGGCCAATACCCAACCCACGGCCGCCTCGGCCGGCACCGATTTAAATGGTATGGCCATAAAGGATGCCTGCGACAAAATATTAACCCGCATTCATGCCTTTGTGCGCGAAAAATATAATCTTGCGGGCGAAATTACCATTAACAATAACCAAGTGCATTTTGCCGGAAAAACCGAGGGTTTGGCAGAAATTTGCTTTGCCGCCCATTGGGCCCGCGTGCAATTGTGGGATAGCGGTTTTTACAAAACCCCCGATATCCATTTTGACCCGCAAACATACCGCGGGGAACCATTTTATTATTATGCCTACGGCATGGCGCAATGCGTGGTGGAGGTTGACATTTTAACCGGTGAATACCAAACCATAGCCGTTGATTTATTGCATGACGTGGGGGAATCGCTTAACCCCGCATTGGACATTGGCCAAATAACCGGTGGCTTTGTGCAGGGTATGGGTTGGTTAACGGCCGAGGAATTATACTGGAATAATGCCGGTAAGTGCATGACCCATGCCCCGTCAACCTATAAAATACCGACTGCCAGCGATATACCCAGCCATTTTAATGTGGCATTATTCAAAAATTCCAATATGTCCCCCACCATTTTCCGTTCCAAGGCGGTGGGTGAACCCCCATTAATGTTGGGGGTTGCGGTTTTTCAGGCTTTATCACAGGCGGTTTTAACCCACCGCACCGCCAACGGCAAAACCCCCATATTTATTAACGCCCCCGCCACCCCCGAACGCATATTATTGGCCATACACAAGGCGTAAAAAAACCAAACATGAAATAACAATAAAACAAGTTTGGCTTTTCATTTTCGCCCCTTTTATATTGAAAATTATGTGTAATTATGGTATATTCACGCCATTAATGTTTTAGGAAAGGATTTATCATGACAAATGCACAATTGCAAACCCACAAACCATGGGATTTAACCGAAGAAGAATATAAACATAACCAGTATCATGCCGATAAATTGGCCGATGCCTTGGAGACCGAAGATGAGGAAGCCGAATTTTATCATCGTTCGCAAATTTATCACGACCCTGACGCATTAATGTCAAGTAAAATGATTTTAGGCGCGCAATCTATTCGTGATAGAAAATTAAATACCACCTTAGCAGATAGGAAATTTGGTCATGGCTGGCTTGATAAGTAAACTGGACAATTTATTACTTGACGAGCAAAGCGGAAGAATTACCGAAAATGCAAAACTTGAAAAAAAATCTCAAAAGCAAATGGTTAAAATTATTCAAGAAATAGGTAAAACCCGCGATATTAACTTAATAATGACCGCAGAAAAGGCAATTAATGTTCATGAATTACAATTTTATAGTAATTCCAAACCCATGGAATCAAGTTTAAAACAGACCTTACAAAGCATTCAAATTACCGAAAATTTGATTGATATTGTAAAAAACGACATTGCAATATATCAAATCATTTCTATGGCGCATTCGGAAACAAAAAACCGATTAAACGGCCTGCCACTGGACGAGGCGCGGCAATATTTCAAATCACAATTGGCGCGGTTTGTTAATATAAGTAAAGCCCCATTAAGCAACGATAAAAAGGCAACTATGGAGGCACGCAAGGTGAATATACGCCTAGCGGTTGATATTTATATTGAAATGCAACAATCGGCCTTGGGCGTTGATAATGCAAAATAACCTATAAATTCATGCAGGCATTTATTATCTCCTCGCTTTCATCGCATAGTGGCAAGACCAGCCTTTCCATTGGCTTGGCGCGCGATTTAACCCGCCGGGGTTTTGCCGTGCAATGTTGCAAATTTGGGCCCGATTATATTGACGGCCAATTTTTAACCCACGCCAGTGGTAACCCATGTTATAACCTGGATATTTTGGCCATGCCCCAACCGCGTATGGACGGCATTTTGCACCAAATTTGCCAAAATAAGGATATTTTATTGATAGAGGGGGCATTGGGCCTGTTTGATAAATCGTTAAACCAACCCAACGCCACCGCCGATTTGGCCCGCCAATATAATATACCCGTAATAATAATAGCCGATGCCCGCCATAGTGCCGGCACCACCGCCCAAATAATTTATGCCATACAAAAAACCCACCCCGATTTAAACATTCAATGCGCCATTTACAACCGCGTAAAAACCGACCGCCACCGCCAATTAATTACCGAACAGCACCCACATAATATGGCGATTGGCTTCTTACCCCCGATGGAAAACCCGCTGGAATCACGCCATTTGGGTTTGGTTTTGGCCGGTGAATTGCCCAAAATAGAAGAGCAAATTGAGCAAATGGCCGATTGGGTGGCGCAAAATTTGGGCCCGCGCGTTTTGGAGGGGGTGATGGGCCACGAATTTACCCCACCCGTTGCCCCATTGCAACCCATTTTACCCCCACCGGCCAATAATATAGCCATTGCCCGCGATAATTGTTTTGCCTTTATATATAACCACCAAATATTGGAATGGGTGCGCGCCGGGGTGCAATTGCATTTTTTCTCGCCCTTGGCGAACGAGGCCCCACCGGCCATCTGCCTATTTGTATTTTTGCCGGGCGGTTACCCCGAATTATATGCCGAACAATTAAGCAAATGCCCCAATTTTTTTGAAAAATTACAACAAATGGCCAATGACGGCAGTATAATTTATGGCGAATGCGGGGGTTATATGGTTCTGGGCGAGGAACTTACCGATAAAAATGGGCTATCGCATAAAATGGCCGGCCTACTGCCGGTTATTACCGATTTTTCAACCCGACAATTACACCTGCAATATCAATATTTAAACATGAACCCCAAATTGCCGGTATGGGGCGGGTATAATACCATACTCACCCACGAATTTCATTACAGCCGTTTGGTTAAAAATACCGCCAACCCGATGGCCACCAACCAACAGAACCAACCCATTGGGTCACACCATGGTTTGGTATTTGGCAGTTACCACCATATAATATAAAAAAGTTTGTTTCAATAAGTTTTTTCTTCACACTAATCGGTTAAATTTGAACTCAAAATCCTCATTTATTACATATAAACTCCGGTTTTTCGTTCAAATTTGCCCTCTATTGTTTTGAAAAATTGATTACATCTCTCTTCGCTCGTGCTTACGCACTCACTACGGGTCTTATTGAAGCAAACTTTTTAAATTGGTTTACATTATAATAAAACATATTATTAATATTAGGAATGTTAGAAATATTCGGTTTAGGCAAATTATTTATTGATTGTGGCGATTTTGTATTGCGCCCGCCCAACCGGTTTGACCGCAAACAATGGGTGATGATTCGTAATTATAATTACGAATATTTGCAACCTTTTGAGGGGCGGTGGGACGATTACCCCACCACCGATGATAATTTCAAATTTTATTTGAACCGCGTAACCCAAAAAAATGGGCCGGCCATGGGGTTTTTAATTTTTAACAAAAAACATGAACTCATGGGCGGTATTAATATGAATAATATCCGCTTGGGCATGATTATGGGGGCCGAGTTGGGTTATTGGACAGCCTTTAAACATTCCAACAAGGGCATAATGACCCGCGCGATTGGGGCGGTTTGCCAATATGGTTTCAAAATATTGCAATTGCACCGCATTGAATCCTTTATTGTGCCGGAAAATATTGCTTCACAACGGGTTTTGGAAAAAAATAATTTCACATTTCAAGGCATGGTCAAGGAAAAATTTTGCATTAATGGCCAATGGCGCGACCATCTATGTTTTTACAAATTGAATAATTTGATTTGACCCCTATTCCCATAATTTTATTATATGGGTATAGTAAAAATACCAAATATCTTTCAAACTATCAAATGCCAATTTCAATTTATTGAAATTGGATAAAAACAAGCAAGATTGCTTGTTTTTCATTACACTTCCAATTTTTGGGGGCGTAGCCATGCACTTTTTCATTTATGAAAACGGATAAAAACAAGCCCCGATTTGCGTAATTTTTTTTAGGGCAAATCAATGAATAATTTTTCTGCTTGTTTTTCATTACACTTCCAATTTTTGGGGGCGAAACCATGCACAAGTGGTCATGGTGAAATAGCGGTTGGCCATGAATCAATAAGGGGCTACGATGCGTATTTCACCCCCCTTTTTCCCAAAATAGGTTTGTAATGGTTTTAATTTTAAACTTATTTAGTGTTTCCAGTATATATCATATTTCCAAAACAAACTTACAATTGGTAAAATTCAATCAATTGCTTTATATTATCATGTATGGTATCGCGCACCATGCGATAGGAATTAAGCCTTTCCTCACGCGAGCCCTCGGTGATTGATGGGTCAAAAATGCGCCAATGAATCGGGGCACAGGCCATTACCCGCGTCATTTCTATGGCATGGTGGAATGATTCGGGCGAGAGGGCGATAATAAGGTCAAAATTATCGTCAAATAAATCGGCAAATAATTTGGGGCGGTGGTTGATGCGGTTTATGCCTATTTCGGCCAATACCTCCACCATAAATGGGTCCAGCACCCCGGGTTTAATACCCACTGAATCAACAAATACTGCTGTGCCTATTTCCTTTTTTAATATGGCCTCGGCCATGGGGGAACGAATGCTGTTCATGGTGCAGGTGAATAATATCGCCCGCGGGGCAAAATCAAGCGGGGGGAAGGTTAATTTAACCATCTAATTCGTCCATATGGAGAACGGCAATTAAGGAAAATAAACGGCGCGCCGTCATTTTGTCAAAAATCACTTTGCCCTTTAATCGTTCGGTTAATAATTCAGCCGCCTCGTCATGTATGGCCTTGCGCGCCATATCTATGGTTTCTATTTGCGCCGCGGTATAATGCGAAATGGCGTTATAATAGCTATTTATTATGTCCAAATAATCCTTGATAATTTTTTTGAACGAACTAAGCGACAAATAAATTTCCTTAAAATTGGCCCGTTCATCATTGTTGGCTATCACAAAGCACAGGCGTTTTTCAATTAATTTGATGGTTATATGATACGGGCCGGCAATATTGGCAAATGCAGGGTCGCAGGCGAAGCTGTTAAATTCAATAATATCCAATATGGCGGTGCGTTTTTCATGTTCCATACGCGGGTCGCGCCGTTGAATGGTGGTTTCGTCAAGCTCAATCTTAATTATGGTGCTATCAGTCATTTTCTATCCGTTATACAAACCCAAATTATCCCGGTGGATAAATTCAGGTGGGTTGAGGGTTGATTTTTTGCCCAAAAATTGGGCGATGGTTTCCCCGTCATGGCTTGCCAACCCAATGCCAATGCTGTTACCCTGCAAATCCTTTATATGAATGGCCGAACCCACCTCGCATTCGCCACTAATTGCCTTAATACCGGCCGGTAGCAGGCTTTTGCCATCATGCAATGCCTTGACTGCCCCGTCATCTATTATTATCTCGCCATCATGGTGCAATATGCCCACCAACCATTTTTTGCGGGCAATTTTTTTATTCTCGGTCGCATGGAACAGGCTGAATGGCCGTTCCCATATAGATTCCACCGGCCGTTCATAACCGCCATTGGCGATTATCATATCCACCCCGGCGGCCATGGCAATTTGGGCGGCCAATAATTTGGTTACCATACCACCGGTACTGCGTTCGTCTATATTGCCACCGGCATATCCCATAATATTTTTATCAATTTTATGTATATGCGGTATTAAGCTGGCGTTGGGGTCAATTTTGGGGTTTTTGGTATATAAACCATCAACATCTGACATTAAAATTAACAAATCGGCCCCTATCATACCGGCCACACGTGCCGATAAGCGGTCGTTATCGCCATATTTAATTTCATCGGTGGCCACCGAATCATTTTCGTTAATTATGGGAATGGTGCGCATTTGCAGTAATGATTCAATAGTGTTTTTGGCATTCAGGTGCCTTTGGCGGTGTTCGGTATCGTTGGGTGATAATAAAATTTGCGCGGGTATAATGCCATATTGTTGCAATACCAATTGATATTGATTCATTAAATGAATTTGGCCAATTGCCGCCACCGCCTGTTTGAACGAGGTCGATTCCTTGGGCGATTTTTTGACATTCATGGTTCTGCGCCCCATGGCCATCGCACCCGAAGAAACAATAACAATTTCATGGTTATTTTGGTGCAATTTGGCAATATCGGCCCCCAAATTTTGCAAAAATTGCATATTCACCGTGGGGTTGTCTGAATGCACCAGCAGGGCCGAGCCAATTTTAATAACAATACGTTTATATGGCAACATTATATTTTTCGGTTTGGATTATTAACAATCTGGTTATATAAAATTTCCAAAATTCTTTGCGCCTTGGTTTTATCCTTAACCAAGTTAGAAGTAACCGCTATCACATTATCAATTTTGGCATCGCGGTTGGCGTTGCCGGCCGGCACCAATTTGCGATACAAATTGGCAAAAACAAAACCCTTTTCAAAATTTTCTGAATTAAAATGGTATAAAGCCAAATTATATATAATGAAAATATCGCCCTCATTAACCTTGGCCTCCAACGCATTCACCGCCAACGCCTGTTGTTGTTTATTGTCGCTGGAAAGGTTAATAACTGCCAGTGCGGTTCTGGCCTCGGGCATATTATTTTTGGCCGCCAAATTCAAATAATATTCGGCATCGGGGACTGACTTTGCCACCACATCCTCGTTCAAAAATAACAGGCCCAATTGATATTGCGCTTCCTTTATGCCGGTATCGGCCAACACCTTGAACGACTGCACCGGGTTAATGGAAACACCCTTAAATAAATCGGGCCTTTCCATATAAAAAATGGCCATTTGCATATTGACAAATGGGTCTAACTTCTTTTGCCATGGTTTTAAAACCTCTATCGCCCTGTTTTGGTTGCGGGCAATTTTGCCAAAACCATTCCAATATAATTTGGCCAGAGTAATGGCGGCCTTTACCTGTGTTTGTGATGATTTTTCTAATAAAGACAGGGCCCGTTCCTCGTCCTTACCCGCCCCATTAACCCCCTCTAAATAAATGGTTGCAAGCGTGTCAATGGCATCGGGGTTGCCATTATCGGCCGCCAATTGATAGACTTTGATTCCCTTGGCAATATCAAATTGCGGGAATTGCGGGTTAGCCAAAATTTTACCATATAAAAACAGGGCCTCACTATCGTTTTCTATACCCTTGACTGATAAAATTTTATAAGCCAATTCCAAATTTTTAATGGGTGATTCTGCGGTTAACAGGCGGGCAAATAATTTGCGGGCCATTAAATATGTTTCAAATTGGTTTTTAACCGCAATGGTTAAAAATTTGCCGGCAAATTGTAAATTTATCGGCACCAATGTACCGTCTGAATATAATTTGCCCATAATATATGATGCAAAGAAATTTTGCGATTCGGCCAATTTGGACAATTGGGCCACGGCATCGCCAAATGCCTTTTTATCATTCACAACCCCCTCTAAATATTTAAACATAAATTCAACCGCATCGGGCGTGTTATTTTTCAAGGCATCCAGACCCAATGCAAATGCCTCCTCGCGGTTTTTTTGCACATATATGCCGGCAAATTTAAACTTTGCCAATAATAATGCGGCCTGTCCCAAACCACTATCGGCATATAATGTCAGCGTTCTTATCCCCTCGCTGGGGTTTACGGCCGGCACGTTTTTACTGCCCTCTATCAACACGCGTGATAGTTCTATCTGGGCCTTAACCACATTTTTCTTGGCCAGCAATTTTAAATAATTTATGGCCCGTGGCACATCGGGTTTGCCCCTTGGGTTGTCGCATTCCAATATAATCTTGGCCATGTAAAATAATGAATCGTCATTTTGAATAATGGTGCCGGGTTCAAAATATTTCTTTAAATCGTCAAATACGCAATTTTCCTTGGTTTCATCGTATAACGCCATACCATATTCAATTTTTGCAATAACATTATCACCCTGAGCGGCCGTTTTTAAATATTCATTGCTTAATTTGAAATTAACACTAACCCCTATACCCTTTTTATACATTTGGGCCAATTCATATGCGGCATCGCTGTTGTTATTGGCGGCGGCGGTTTGCAGTAATTTCAGGGCGGTTTCGGTATTTTTGGGCAATAATTTGCCCTCTAAATAAATGCGGGCCAAATCGGTTGTGGCCTTAAAATTACCAAAATTGGCGGCCTTTTCAAAATTTTCTATGGCACTATTAACATTTTTCTGGGTTCCGTTGCCCTCTAAAAACATATTGGCCAAAATGTAATATGCTATGCCCTTCTCGGCCGGCCCAATGCCATCAATGGCCTTTAATATATTATAATAAGCCAATTCATAATCTTCCTTTAAACGGGCGGTTTCATAATAAATGCGGGCCAAATAATACATGGCCGGTTTGTTATTGGCGGCCACCAATTTATTTAAGGCATTAACCACCAATTCGCGGTTTTCGGGCGATTTATTTAACAGGCTATAATCGTATAAATCCTTGGGCCCTGTTGGTAAATTTTGCGCATGTATATTGGGCACGGCAAATACACACCATACCAAAATAAAGCCCGTCAAGGCGTAAATCAATTTCTTGGTCAAGTTCACAATATTCTTTGCTACACTCCAATCAATTTTTCTTTACCAATTTTCATATTTTTTGTCAATATAAAACAATGTTTTTATTTACATTTTTTAGGAGCATTTTGGGGCAATAATCACCCACGCACGGCCACATTTTTATTGCGCAAATATTGTTTTAAATCCGGGATAGCAATGGTGCGTTTATGAAATACCGATGCCGCCAAGGCACCGGTGGCGCGGGTTTGGGTGAATAGATTATAAAAATCGGCCATCGCCCCGGCCCCGCCCGATGCAACCACCGGTATAGAAACCATTTGGGCCAATTGGGCAATATGGGCAATATCGTATCCTTGGCGCATTCCGTCATTATTCATAACATTGCATACTATTTCACCGGCCCCGCGGTTCATGGCCTCACGCACCCAATCGCTGGTTTTTTTGGCGGTATTTTGGGTTTTATCGGGCGAACCGGTATATTGGTGCACCCAATATTCGCCATTTATGCATTTTGAATCCACCCCCAATACCACGCATTGCACGCCAAAACGCCGGGCCAAATCGTCTATCAATTGTGGGTTTTCAATGGCCGGTGAATTGATGGAAATTTTGTCGGCACCCATGGCCAAAATGCGTTCGGCCATATCCACATTGCGTATACCCCCGGCCACACAAAATGGTATATTCACCCGTTTGGCAATGCGTTCAACCCATGTTTTATCAACCCCCCGCCCCTCACTGCTGGCGGTAATGTCGTAAAAAACCAATTCATCGGCCTGTTCGTCGCTATAAAATTGGGCCAATTCCTCTATATCGCCAATAATTTCGTGGTTTTGGAATTGCACGCCCTTGACAACCTTGCCGTCCTTAACATCCAAACATGGAATTATGCGGTTTTTAAACATTCATTTGCCCCCTTTATGGTAATATCACCGGTGTATAATGCCTTACCCACCACGGCATCGGCCACACCCATATTGGCCAGAGCCAATAAATCGGCATAATTGCCCACCCCACCCGATGCCTGCACCGCAATATGCGGGTATTGTTGGCAAAATTGTTGGTAAAATGCGCGGTTGGTGCCCTGGCCCATGCCGTCCAATGAAATATCGGTCATTAATATATTTTTTATGGTGGGGAATTGTTTTATAACATCGTCAATGGTCATGGACGAATCTTCCTGCCATGCCTTGATAGCCACCCAATTTTGCCCATTTTTGGCCCTAAAATCCAATGCCAATACCAATTTTTCGGCCCCGAACATCTTTATCATATCCACCATTATATGTGGGTTTAAAATGGCGAGTGAGCCAATAACCAAGCGGTCAACCCCGCATTCCATTAATGCCCGCCCGTCCGCAATGGTGCGTATACCCCCACCCACCTGTATAATGCCCTTAAAAATGGGGCGCATTTGGGTAATTATGTCATTATGGGCCGGTTTTTCCAATTTGGCACCGCTTAAATCCACCAAGTGCAATATTTGCGCACCATCATGTTGATATTGCGCAACCAATTCAAGCGGGTTGGGGTTATATATGGTTTTTTGGGCATAATCCCCCTTTTTCAGGCGCACGGCCTGCCCGTCTAACAAATCAATACTGGGTATAATAATCATATCAAATTTCCAAAAAATTTTGTAATAAAATTTGCCCCACCCGCCCCGATTTTTCGGGGTGGTATTGCACCCCATAAAAATTTTTATGGTTTATGGCGGCGGCAAATTCAACCCCATATTCACAAATGGCTATGCTGTTGGTATTATTGGGTTCCACCGCGAAGGAATGAACAAAATAAAAATCGTCATTGGGGGTAATATGGCGCATTAAGGGGTTGGTTGCATCTATTTTTGGGCAATTATTCCACCCCATTTGCGGAATTATGGGGGCATTGGTTAATTTAACCACGCGGTTGGGGAAAATACCCAAACATTTTGTGTTATTATCCTCGGCCGATTCCGAACATAATAATTGTTGGCCCAAGCAAATACCCAAAACCGGTTGTTTCAGGGCGGGTATTACCGCACCCAAGCCCTTTTGCATTATGGCGTTCATGGCAAAACCGGCCGAACCCACCCCGGGCAGAATAACCCTATCCGCCCCCTGTATTTCATCAATATTATCGCTTAAAACGGCATTCACCCCCAAACGGGCAAAGCCATTGATAATACTGGCAAAATTGGCCCCACCGGCAGAAATTAACACCAATTTCATAACACACCTTTGGTGCTGGGCAGGTTATTATCAATTTGCATAATTGCCTGTTTTAATACTTTGGCAAAGCATTTGAATTGCGATTCGGCCAAATGGTGGCTGTTTTGCCCATTGCTGGCAATATGCAGGGTCACCCCCATATTGGTGGCAAGCGAATGAAAAAAATGTTGCACCATGCTGGTTGGCATTTGCCCCACCATTTCATCGGGGAATTGGCAATTATATTCCAAATGCCCGCGCCCCGAAATATCCATAGAAATGGTGGTTTGGGTTTCGTCCATCGGCAATACAAAACCAAAACGGGCAATACCGCGCTTGTCGCCCAATGACTTATTCAGGGCCATACCCAAGGTAATCGCCACGTCCTCTATGGTATGGTGGGTGTCAATATGCAGGTCACCCTTGCATTGTATAACCAGTGAAATACCGCTGTGGCGGGCCAATTGTTCCAATAAATGGTCATAAAAACCAATACCGGTATGTATTTGGGCGGTGCCTTTATTATCCATTATCACCTCCACCACTATATCGGTTTCCTTGGTGGTGCGGGTTTGTTGGGCTGAACGTGGGGCGGTGGGGGGGTGGCCATCACCCACCCCCATAACATGCAAAACCATGGCATTTTGGGCTTCATCACCCACCGAAACCCGCAGGCAACCGGCAATTTCGCGGTTGCGGTTGCGCACCAAAATACCGGCCTGTTTGAATTTTTGGTATAAACCATCAGGGTCAGGGGTTTTGAACAGAATAAAATTGGTTTGGGTGGGGAAAATTATATCAACCAAAGGCGATTTTTTTAATTGTTCAACCATTTCATTGCGTGCATTTTTAAGGCGGCTAATATTCACCTGTGCCTGCCACAGCCCCATGGGGCTAAGGGCCTGCTTGGCGGTATCAATAACCGCACCGGCTATCGGGTATGGGGGTAATATTTTCAATAAAATTTGTATAATTTGCGGGTGGGCAATACCCACACCCAAACGCAGGCCGGCCAAACCATAAGCCTTTGACAGGGTGCGCATAACCAACAAATTTTCATTATTCTGCAAATGCTCTATTATGCTGGGGGAATCGGCAAATTCAATATAGGCCTCGTCAACCGCCACAATCGCCCGCCCCTTATATTTTTGGCATAATGCCAATATCTCGGCCGTATCCACCCCATTACCGGTGGGGTTATTGGGCGAACATACTATGATTAATTTAATGGAATCATCATTGGGTATGGCCTGAAAATTGGGGGTAAAATGCTCACCCAATGGTAATTCTATTATATTTGCCCCCTGAATTTGCCCGGCAATTTTGTAATAACCAAAGGTGGGGGGGAATATCACCATGGAATCGCTATATGCCCGGCAGGTGGCCTGTATTATGATGGAAATAATTTCGTCCATACCGCGCCCCAATATCAATTGGTTGGGGTTTACCCCGTAAATACGGGCCAAAATGGCCATTAATTCGCGCGGTTGCGGGTCAGGGTAGCGGTTATATTCGGCCGACAAATTATATGGCAAATATGGGCTTTCATTGGCATCTAATGCTATCAACCCGCGTGAATCCCCCTCGGTCTTGGCCGATGAATATGCGGCCATTGCCAAAATCTCTTTTCTGAAAACCTGTGATAACCAATCCATTATTGCCCCTTTTGGTATATGTTATTGCGTAATGCAACCGAATGTTCATGGGCAGTTAAGCCCTCGCATTGTGCCAATTGGCGCACAATGCCCTGTATATTGGCAAAGCCACCGGGCGATACCGCCTGAAAGCTAATATATTTTTGGAATGATTCCACCCCCACCCCGCTATATTGTTTGGCATAACCAAAGGTGGGTAAAACATGGTTGGGGCCAGAGGCATAATCGCCCAGTGCCTCGGCCGACCAATTACCCAAAAATACCGAACCGGCATTGGTAATATTGGCCAAAAATTGGTCGTCATATTCGCATTGCACCAACAAATGTTCGGGGGCATATTGGTTGCTTATATGCAATGCCATTGTCAAATTTTCAACCAATATGGCGCGCGATTTTTGTAATGATTCCTGTAAAATATTATAACGGCTTAGGGTTTTGGCCTGTTTTTCTAACTCATCATTCACTTGGTTTAAAAATGCCATGCTGGTGGAGATAACAATCGCCTGTGAATCCGTGTCATGTTCGCATTGGGCCAACATATCGGCGGCGGTAAAGGCCGGGTTGGCGGTTTCATCGGTTATTATCAAAACCTCGCTGGGGCCGGCCGGCATATCCAACGCCGCCCCGGCCGGGTCATTGGCCAATAATTGTTTGGCACGGGTTACATATTTGTTGCCCGGGCCAAATATTTTGTCAACCTTTGGAATAGTTTGTGTGCCATAACCCATGGCCGAAACCCCGTGCGCCCCACCGGTTTTGAAAATTTGGGTTATATTGCATAATTTGGCCGTATATAATATGGCATTGTTAATTATTCCATCGGCCCCCACCGGTGTGACCATAATAATATTTTTAACCCCGGCCAATTGGGCCGGTATGGCCAACATTAACAGGGTGGAAACCAATGGTGCGGTGCCGGCCGGAATATACAAACCCACGCGGTCAATCGGGCGGGCCACCCGCCACAGGGTTATGCCGTCATTGTCATATTTGGGGGTGGTGGTTATTTGCCGGTGGTGATATTCGTAAATGCGTTTATATGCCCCATCAATCGCCAATTGCAATGGTTTGGGGCATTGGTTGGCCCCGTCCCATTCGGCATCTTGCAATTGTAAAGCACCATGATATTGCGAAAATTGGGCATTATATTGCACCACCGCAGTATCGCCATTGGTTTTGACATTGTGCATAATTTCCATCACCCGTGCGGTAACATTGTCATCACCGGTTTCGGTTTTGGGGCAACGGCCCAAAATATAGGCCCGCTGTTGTTGGGTGGCATTGGCCCAATTGATTATCTCAACCATCATAACACCATTTTTTCTATCGGCATAACCAAAATGGAACTGGCCCCTATGCCCTTTAATTGTTCAATAGTATGCCAAAATACCCCCTCCTTGGCCACCACGTGCACTGCCGCCTTGTCGGGGTAACCCTGTAAATCCAATATGGTCGGTGATTCACAGCCCGGCAAAATTTTGGCCAATTGGCTAATTTTATTTTTATCAAGGTGCATCATAATATATTTATTTTGCCCGGCCTTAATAATGCCGTTAATGCGCAATAATAACCTGCCGAGTAATTGTTCCTTGTGTGCGGACAATTGGGGTTTTTGCCTTATTAATACCGCTTCACTGCTCATAACCTTAAATAATTCGCTTAAACCATTTTCGGCCAATGTTGCCCCCGAAGAAACCAAATCGCAAATATAATCAGCAATGCCAATTTGCGGGGCCAATTCCACCGAACCATGCATAATAACCACCCGGGCGGTGATATTATTTTGCGATAAAAATATGTTTAATATATTGGGGTACGATGTTGCAATGGTGCTACCCGCCAATTTGGCCACATTATCTATGGGGTTGTTTTTGGCCCCGGCAATGCTTAATTTGCAATGGGCAAAACCCAATGGCATTATTGTTTCAATTTGGTTTAAATCGGGCCGTTCATTATATTCGGCCAATAAATTTTGCCCGACAATGCCCAAATCGCATACTTGGTTGGCCACCAGACCGGGAATATCGTCATCACGCGCAAAAATAAAGGAAATGCCAAATTCGTCATCGGCCGTTAATAATTGGTTTTTGGAAATGCGAATTTTTATACCGCATTGTTTGAATAATTCCAAACAACCATCGGCCAAACGGCCACTGCGTTGCAGGGCGATGCGTAAGTTGGTGTCGTTTTTGCTCATTTTTTACTCTGTGTTAAATTATTTCACTTTTGCAATTCCAATAAAGGGAAAATTACCAATTGGCAATATGATTTTTTGTCATATTGTGCTACTATGATAATACAATAATACAGCAATGTCAAGATATATTTTTGATTAATCTATGAATCCCCATTCAATATGTTATTGACAAGCGGTTAAAACAGGTTTAATTTTAACTTTAATATATAAAATATCGCAAAAATCACTTTTTTCAATGGAAAGGGCAAAAAAATGAGCGCACAATTAATTGGCAATTGGAATTACCCCACAAAAATTATCTCCGGCCCCGGGCGGGTCAAGGAATTACCCCAATTATGCGGGCAATTTCATTTCAAAAACCCCATGCTGGTAACCGATAAGGGACTGGGCGAGACCGAAATGATGCGCGGAATTCGCGACCTGTTTAGTGCCGCCAACATACCGCTGGGTTTTTTCAGCGGGGTTAAGGGCAACCCAACCGAATCAAACGTGGCCGAGGGATTGGCCCAGTTTCGTGCCGGCAAGCACGATAGCGTGATATGCGTGGGGGGCGGTTCATCGCTGGATGTGGGTAAAACCATTGCCTTTATGAATGGGCAAACCCGCCCAATGTGGGATTTTGAGGATATAGGCGATTGGTGGACCCGCGCCGATGTAAACGGCATTGCCCCCAATATTGCCGTGCCCACCACGGCCGGCACCGGTTCGGATGTCGGGCGCGCTTCGGTTATTTTGAACGAAACCACCCATGAAAAGAAAATTATATTCCACCCCAAAATGATGCCTTCGGTGGCGATACATGACCCCGAATTATCAGTTGGTATGCCCAAATTTTTGACCGTGGCCACCGGTATGGATGCCATTGCCCATTGCATCGAGGCATTCGCCACCCACGGATTCCACCCATTGGCCGATGGTATAGCTATGGAGGGTTTGGTTTTGGCCAAAACTTACCTGCCCCGTGCCGCCGCCGATGGCAAGGATTTAGAGGCCCGTAGCCGCATGTTGGCCGTGGCCGCCATGGGGGCAACCGCATTTCAAAAGGGGTTGGGTGCGGTGCATAGTGTTTCACACCCGGTTGGTTCGTTTTACGATGCCCACCACGGCCTGACCAATGGGGTTATGTTGCCCTACGTTTTTGCGTGGAATCGCTCGGTTTTGGTTGAAAAGGGCGAACGCATTGCCCGTTCATTGGGTTTGAAAAACCAAACCATTGATGGTGTGATTGATTGGTTATTACAAATACGCGAGGAATTAGGCGTGCCCCATACCTTAAAGGATTTGAAGGTGCAGGAAAAGGATTTCAAATTGATTGCCGAACATGCCCTGCGTGACCCCACCGCCAGCGCCAACCCCAAACCAATGACATTACAATGTTTTGAACAATTGGTTGAAAATGCCTATACCGGCAAAGTGCGCTAATATACCATAATGGGATATGGCGATAAATCCATTTTAATTATTGCTGACAAACAGCGTGGCCACCAACAAATGGCGGTGGCCATTGCTGAATCGCTCAATGCCCGTTATGAATTATTGGTGGTAAACCCCAATTTATGGCAAAGATTAAGCGGGCAATATAATATTAAATCGTATATTCCGGGCGAATTTTCGTTAATAATATCGGTTGGTTCAAAAACCGGTGGTTATGCGCGGGCGGTGAATGCGGTGGTGCGTGCAAAATCGGTGCATTTATTATCAACCGGTATGCTGGGCGGGGCCAAATATTTTGACATGAATATTCGCCCGTATCACGATGGGGTGGCCGGGCCAAATATTTTGCATATTAATGGGGCATTATCGCCATGGAACGAACGCAGGTTACAAACTGCCCGCGAACGATTTAGCGAAATTTTTTCCATTGCCCCCGCACCGCGCGTGGGTATTTTGATTGGTGGCCATTCGCGCCATGGCCAATATACACAGGAAACGGCCGAACATTTGCGCAGTGCCGTCAATATTTTGTCGGGTATGGGTTATTCTATTTTATTAACCACTTCGCCCCGCACCCCCAAATTTGTCAAGGATTATCTGGGCCAACATATATCCACCCTGCCACGTGCCTACGGCTATTTTGGGGTGGGTGAAAACCCCTACGGGGGAATTTTGGCATATTGTGATGTTTTTGTAGCCACCGGCGATTCGGTTAGCATGGTCAGCGAGGCGATAGCCACGCAAAAACCCACCTATATTTTTAACATTGGCAATTTGCCCAAAAAAATACAAAAATTCCACCAAGATTCTTTTAATTTGGGTTTGGCCCGCCCATTTAGCCCACAACAGATGGCTGAGAGTTTTACACCCAAACCCTACCATCAACAGGCCTTTGTGATACAGGAAATTCAAAAATTAATTGGCTAAAACTAGCAAATTACCGCCTGTTAAATAATATAAATCCACCCATACTAATCGCCATCATTAACCCGCCAAAACCAATCAACAGGGCAATATTGGCCCAATATTGTTCGGGCGATTCACTGGTAATGGCGATGGCCGAAAATATAACCACCGGAAATAATAATGGCATGGCCAATACCATAGCCAAAAAACCGCCATTTTTGGCCCCCAAAATAATAAATGCGGTAAAATTTAATATGGTCATAATAATTATGCTGGAAATGGTGGCCACCAATAATATTTGCCCGCTATTGCCAATATTCATCAACCACAGCGAGATTGCAAATAAAAGCAAAATCGGCAGGCCCTGTAATAACCAATAATTGGCCAATTTGGCCAATGCAAATTCCCAAATAAAACAATGGGACAGGGCTATTTTTTCAATAATTCCGCGTTCAAAATCGTCCTTGTAATATTGGTCGGTGCCCAAAAATAACGACAAAAACAATAAAATATAATAATTTACCGGCAAAATATTATATTGGCCAAAAACAAAAATGGTCAAACCCGAAAAATAAAACAGGCATGGCACCAACAACCCGGCCAAAAAATGGTGGCGGGTTATTATAAATTCGCGCATATACAGGGTTTTTAAAATTTTCTTGCCTTTTTTGTGATTTGTTTTATATACTTCCCGAATAAACGGGACATACAAGAGAACGATATGATTAAAGACATACAGAATCAAGCAAAAAATTGGTTTTACGAATTACAGGGAAAAATTTGTCAGGCCTTTGAGGATATAGAGCAGGAAAACGGCACACCCAACCATTTTACCTTTACCGAATGGAAAAAACAACGCGAAAATGACCAAGATACTGGTGGTGGGCGCATGTCATTAATGCGCGGTGGCATATTTGAAAAGGTGGGGGTCAATTTTAGTGAAGTTTACGGCAATTTTGCCCCCGAATTTGCCAAGGAAATTCCCGGTGGCTTGGAAAGCAAGGGGGCATATTGGGCCTGTGGTATATCTTTGGTGGCGCATTTGCACAACCCATTGGTGCCGGCCGTGCATTTTAATACGCGCATGATAGTAACCAGCAAGTCATGGTTTGGTGGGGGTGGTGATTTAAACACCGCCTGCCCCGATGTGGCGGAAACCGCCAAATTCCATGGCGCATTCAAGGAATGTTGCGACCGGTTCAACCCCGAATATTACCCCAAATTTAAGGCATGGTGCGATGAATATTTTTATATAAAGCACCGCAAAACCCCACGCGGTCAGGGTGGTATTTTCTTTGACAACCTTGATTCGGGTGATAAACTGGCCGATTTTGCATTTACCCGCGCGGTTGGGCAATGTTTTTTGGACACTTACCCCCAATTGGTGCGGGCCAAGGTGGCCATGCCATACACGGCCGAACAACGCGAATCATTATTAAAATACCGCGGGCTTTACACCGAATTTAACCTGTTATACGACCGCGGCACCCGTTTTGGTTTAATGACCAACGGCAATGTTGATGCCATATTAATGTCTTTACCCCCCGAAGCAAAATGGTAAAAGGGTAAGATTGCCATTTAATAAATTTTAATTCCGTTCATTGTATATAAATGGACGTTTCAAGTAATAAATCAGCTTGAATAAATGGTAAATTGGTGTATATAGTAAAAATACCAAATACCTTTAAAATTAATACCATTAATTTTAAAGGTATTTGCTGGATTTTTACTATGTTGGGGGGTTTTTAAGGGGGGTGAAAATGGCGGTTGCGTTAGCAGAGCAGAT
>JACCDX011486612.1_pt1 | contig 84715 bp, 82 predicted proteins | sample 7449681 | NCBI WGS metagenome assembly JACCDX01 (sample SAMN15323450, study PRJNA562643) | freshwater metagenome | isolation source: river surface water | place: USA:Blue River Watershed | collected 2017-08-18 | reverse complement strand
CACACCACGCGGTTTTTGATCACGGCCGCGCAACTGCACCACTTGCCCCAATACCGCTTGCCCGAAATCGCTTTTGTGGGCCGATCAAATGCGGGCAAGTCCACCTGCATCAACACCTTGACGCAGCAAAATCAACTGGCCTTTGCATCCAAAAAGCCTGGGCGCACCCAACACATCAATTTGTTTGCCCTGGGCCGCCAAGGCCAAACCGATGCGGTGTTGGCCGACTTGCCAGGCTATGGTTACGCGGCCGTGCCCAAGCAAGACAAGATTCGTTGGCAACAGGTGATGGCCAACTACCTGATGCACCGCGACAACCTGTGTGGCGTGGTCTTGTTGTGCGACCCGCGCCACGGGCTGACCGAACTCGACGACATCTTGCTCGAAGTGATTCGCCCACGGGTCGAGGCCGGCATGCATTTTTTGGTGCTGTTGACCAAGGCCGACAAACTCAATCGCAGCGAAGCGGCCAAGGCTTTGTCGATCGCCCGCTTGCAAGCCGGTGGCGGCCAAGTGCGCTTGTTCTCCGCCCTCAAACGCCAAGGCGTGGAAGAAACCGCCTTGTTGTTGTCGCAATGGGTGGCCGGTTGGAAGCCGCCCGCACAACTGGACCCCCTCGGCGAATTGCCCCCCAGCCCCAGCGATGCGCATTCTTGAAACCCGGCACGAACTGCCCCATGGCATCGGCCTGAACTGCCGTCACAGCGGCGAGTTCGGGCGGCCCGTGCTGCTGTTTTTGCATGGTTTCCCAGAGGCGGCTTTTGCCTGGGACCATCTGCTCGATCACTTTTCGCGCCCTGAAAACGGCGGCTATTTTTGCGTGGCCCCCAATTTGCGCGGCTTTGACACATCGAGTTCGCCCACCGATCCTGCGGCTTACCGTGCCAAACACCTGGTACAAGACATGTTGGCATTGGTGGACATCATCAGCCCCGGCAAGCCTTTGGCCGCTTTGGTGGCCCACGATTGGGGCGGGGCGGTGGCCTGGAACTTGGCCAACCAACACCCTTCGCGCATGGCCCGCTTGGCCATCATCAACTCGCCCCACCCGGGTACTTTTTTGCGCGATTTGCAAGGCGATGCGGCCCAGCAAGCGGCCAGCGCCTACATGAATTTTTTGATCCGCCCCGATGCAGCCCGCTTTCTCGCTGCCGACGATTACCGCCGCTTGTGGGGGTTTTTCACCCAGTTATCGGACGGTGCGCCCGCTTGGCTCGACGAAGCCATGAAAGCGCGATACCGCTCGGTCTGGGCCCGTGGTTTAGATGGCGGCTTGAACTATTACCGCGCATCGCCTTTGCGACCCCCACGCCCCGAAGACAAGGCGGCCAGTGCGATCAGCCTGCCCGAGGCCATGCTGCGCATTGAAGTCCCGGTACTGGTGATGTGGGGCATGCAAGACAAGGCCTTGCTGCCCAACTTGGTCCAAGGCTTAGAGGCCTACATTCCCCAGCTGACGGTGCACCGCTTGGCCGATGCCAGCCATTGGGTGGTGCATGAGCAGCCCGAGGTGGTGGTGGCTCAACTGAGCGGCTTTTTGGGCCGCGCATAAACATCGGCCTGTCCGGGTGGGCGGGTTTTGAACCGCTTGTGCACCCAAAAATACTGATCGGGCATGGTGCCAATCCATTGGGCCAAACGCTGGTTCATCAAAGCGGTGTCGGCCAGCGCATCGGAGCTGGGCACATCCGTCCACGCAGAATGGACCTCCACCTCATAACCCCGGGCGGTCAGGCGGGTGGTGATGGGCACCACCCGGGCCCGGCCCAACTTGGCAAAGCGCGACAAAGAGGTCAAGGTGGCCGCAGGCACCCCAAAAAAAGGCACGAAAACGGTATCGTCCTCGCCACTGTCCATGTCGGGCAACAGGTACATGCGCTCGCCGCGGCGCAGGGCCGCAATCAGGGGCTGCACACCGTCTGAGCGGCGGCACAAATTCACCTGGCCAAAACGCTGTCGCCCCTGTGCAATCCACGCGTCCATGGCGGGGTTGGACTGCGGGGTGTAAATGGTGTGCAACAGGGCGCTGCTGGCCAAAGTCCAAGCGGTCCAACCCGCATCCAAACCGACGAAATGCGGCGCAAACACCACCACACCGCCTGGCTGGTTCAATGCATGCACATCACCCACCCAGTGCAAGCGCTGACGCACCACCTCGGGCGGGGCATGCCACAACCAACTGCGGTCCAACCAGGCTTGGGCAAAGGCCACGAAGCAGCGCCGGGCCCAGCGCTGGCGCTCGGTCGGTGTCCACTGGGGAAAACACAAACCCAAGTTGACCATCACCACGCGGCGGCGGGCTGGCACCACCGCATACAAGACATGGCCCAACACCCAGCCCAGGGCGCGCACGCCGGAGAGGGGCCAGTGGGCCAGCCAGCGCATGAACCCCAACACCAAGGCGTTGCCCATGGTCAGCCCTCTGCCCGGGGTTGCTTGTACCGCGCATAGCCCCACAGGTACTGACCAGGGGCTTGCCGCACCATGCTTTCGATCTGCGCATTCATGGCCAGCACCGCATCTTCGACAGGGGTTTGCGGGTCGTACAAGCCGGGGAAATCCCAGGCTTGCACATGGGATGTGAAGCCTTGTCCCATGGGCAATCGCTCGCACCAAGCCATCACCACGCGGGCTTGGGTTTGCCGGGCCAAGCGAACCGCCAAGGTGATGGTGTATGCATCGCGCCCCAAAAATGGCGACCACACCCCTTGCCCCAGGGGTGGCACTTGGTCGGGCAAGATGGCCACCAAACCGCCTTGGCGCAAAGCACGCAGCAATTGACGAACCCCACTTTGACTGGCGGGCGCGGCCTGCAAATACGGGCGTTGGCGGGCATGCGCCACCAAATCCTCCAACCAGGCTTTGCGCGCTGGCCGGTACATCACCCACAAGGGTCCGTGTTGCGGCCCCCATTGCGCGGCCAACATTTGCGCACCCAACTCCCAACAACCCAAGTGGGGCGACAAAACAATGACACCTCGACCCGCTTGCAAGCCCTGCTGCACATGCTCGGAGCCATCCCAGTGCATGGGCACGCGCTGGCCACGGGTTGAACGCATCCAGAGCCAAGGCAATTCGGCCAACATCACACCCGCGGCACCGATGGCAGGCCGCACCTGCGCCCAGGCCAAACCAGCGGCCTGGGTGTTTTCGATGAAGCGGCGGCGGTAGGTGGGAGAGCCCCACCATGCCAACCAACCCAAACCCAGGCCCAGGCTTTGCAACCAGGTCAAGGGCAGGCGGGCGAGCAAGCGAAACAATGCGGTCATGGGCAGTGGGTTGCAGGCCAAGCAACGATCAAACCCAGTGATGGGGGCGTTTGCATTTGGCTACAATCTGGATTGTCGCTGAGTTACTGAACAACTTGCAGGGCGACTGCCACCTCGGTGGCAAAGGTTTGGGGCTGGTACCCAGGCCATCTGCTAAAGCGTTCGCCAGGCTCCAAAGGTTGGCAACGCGTCAACCTCAACCCAACGGAGTTTTTTATGGCGAACGACTATCTTTTTACATCTGAATCGGTTTCTGAAGGTCACCCCGACAAAGTCGCGGACCAAGTCTCGGACGCGATTTTGGATGCCATCTTCAAACAAGACCCCCGCAGCCGCGTGGCCGCTGAAACCCTGTGCAACACCGGTTTGGTGGTGTTGGCCGGTGAAATCACCACCAACGCCCATGTGGATTACATCCAAGTCGCGCGCGACACCATCAAGCGCATTGGCTACGACAACACCGAATACGGCATCGATTACAAAGGTTGCGCGGTCATGGTCTGCTATGACAAGCAGTCCAACGACATCGCCCAAGGTGTGAACCACGCCTCTGACGACCACTTGAACACCGGTGCGGGCGACCAAGGTTTGATGTTTGGCTACGCATGCAGCGAAACCCCCGACCTGATGCCCGCGCCCATTTATTACGCCCACCGCTTGATGGAGCGCCAAGCCCAATTGCGCCGCGATGGCCGCCTGCCCTTTTTGCGCCCCGATGCCAAAAGCCAAGTGACCATGCGCTATGTGGACGGCAAGCCCCACAGCATCGACACCGTGGTGATTTCTTCACAACACGCCCCCGAGATGAGCCTGGGCGACAAGATGAAGCCCGAGTTCAATGAAGCCATCATTGAAGAGATCATCAAACCCGTGCTGCCCAAAGAGTGGCTCAAAGACACCAAATACCTGATCAACCCCACCGGACGATTCGTGGTCGGTGGCCCACAGGGCGACTGCGGCCTGACCGGTCGCAAAATCATTGTGGACACCTACGGCGGCGCATGCCCCCATGGTGGCGGCGCTTTCTCGGGCAAAGACCCCTCCAAGGTGGATCGCTCGGCCGCTTACGCCGCCCGCTATGTCGCCAAAAACGTGGTGGCCGCTGGCTTGGCCACCCAATGCCAGGTGCAAGTGGCCTACGCGATTGGCGTGGCCCGCCCGATGAACATCACCATCAACACCCATGGCACAGGTGTCATCGCCGACGACAAAATTGCCGCGCTGGTGAACGAGCATTTCGACCTGCGTCCGAAAGGCATCATCCAAATGCTGGACCTGCTGCGCCCCATCTACGAAAAGACCGCTGCATATGGCCACTTTGGCCGCAACGAGCCCGACTTCACCTGGGAGCGCACCGACAAGGCGGCTGCCCTCAAGGCTGCTGCCGGTCGCTGACACGCGGGCCAACAGGGCCCAAGATCCAGCGGGAGCCACCTCGGGTGCCTCCCGCTTTTTTTCAAGGCTTGCGTTTTGCGCGCCCTTTTCAGACCGAGGTCTGGGGCTGAGGGGTCAGTTGCGCGACCAAATGGTCCAAGAACACCCGCACCTTGGTCGGCAACAAGCGGGTGGTGGTCAGGGCGTAAGCCTGGGCTGCAGGTGGCGACCAATTGGGCAAAACCTGAACCAGTCGCTGTGCGCTCAAATCGTCTTTCACCCAGTCCCTTGCCGTGATGGCAATGCCTTGCCCCTGCAAAGCCAACTGCTTGAGCAGGCCTTGGCTGTTGGCCACCAAAGAACCTTGCACGGGCAAGACCAGGCTGCGGCCATCGGCATGGGCCAAAACCCAAGGCGCATCTTTCATGCGCAAGCACTCGTGCGCCAGCAAGTCTTGTGGATGGTGGGGGTTGCCACGTTCACGCAAATAACTGGGATTGGCCACCAGCACTGTCTCTAATGTGGCAATGGGCCGCGCAATGAGTTGGGAGTCTTGTGGCAAGCCCATGCGAATCGCCATGTCCACACCCTCGCCCATCAAATCGGCTTGGAGTGGGGACAGGTCCAAATCAAAACGAATGCCGGGATATTTGCGCGCAAAGCTGACCAGCACGGGGCTCAAGTAAAGCACACTGAAGTCCACCGGCATTGATACGCGCAACACCCCGCTGGGTTGGGTGTGCAACTCGGACAAAGCTTGGTGGGCCAGTTCCGCCTCTTCGATGATGCGTTTGCAATTGTCAAAGTACAAGCGCCCACTTTCGGTCAACTCCACGCGGCGCGTGCTTCGGTTGAACAAACGCAGCCCCAAGTCGCGCTCCAACTCGGCGATGCGCCGCGACACGGTCGAAGGGGGCATCTCCAAAACCTCGCTGGCGCGGCGAAAACTATTGGCCTTGGCCACCTCCACAAACAAGGGCATGTTTTTGAACATTTCCATGTTTTTATTATTCCATAATCGGAACAATTAATTCCATTTCGATACCTTTATTTCTTTTTTTGAAAGTTTAAAAATACGATTTTCATTCCGTAACAGAACCCAAAATGAACGCCGAAACCAACACCCCGTCCGTCAAAACACCTGCCAAGATCGGTGCCTGGTTGTTTGTGTTGTGGGGCGTGCTGCACATTTGGGTGGGGGCCGCCGGCCTACTGCAATACGCAGCGGGCGACCCCATGGGCCAGTGGCACATGCTGATTGGCGGCAGCGCCGTGCCGAGAAACGCTTTTGTGCATGCCAGCGACGCGGTCACCGCTTATGCCCACGCGCAATTGATCGTGAATTTTTGCGTGGACGTGGGCGGCTACGGCGTGCTCGGCCTGTTTGTGGCGGGGATGATCCTCAAAGGCCAGGCCTGGCTGGGATATGCCCTGGGCGTGGTGGTCATAGGCATTTGCGATTTGGCATTTTTGTTGGCCATGGTCGTCTCTGGGGTGATTGAACTCAACGCCGGTACTGTGGGCGGTCCGGTCATTTGGTTTTTGGCTCTCCTCATCACCCCATTGGGCTTGCCCCGCAAAGACCAAGCGCCGTCTGTTACCTGAAACCCCAGATCAAAAGGTTTGTCCATGCCCTCAGAATCTGTTTTGGTCTTGAACGCCACGGGCAAGGTGGGCCGACAGGTCTGCCGCGCCTTGCACGAAGCGGGCTTTGAAGTGCACGGCACCAGCCGCTCGGCCAACAATGCCTTGCCATCCCTGGGCGTGAAGCCGGTGGTGTGCAACTACACAGTGCGCGCTGACCTGGACCGCGCCTTGGCGCAAACCGGTGCGCGCAAGATGTTTGTCATCACCGATTTTTTTGGCGCAGCCAAAAAGAGTGCGGCGCTCGAACTGGCCCAAGGTCAAGCCGCAATAGATGCCGCCAAAGCGGCGGGCATCGATCACTTGGTTTTCATGAGTGTGGCCGATGCAGAGATGTTTGACGAACATGTGGTGCACTTGCATGCCAAGGTGGCTTTGGAGAAATACCTGCGCGCTTCGGGCGTTCCCTTTTCGATTCTGCGACCCTGCGCTTTTTTTGAAAACTTGGACGATCCGGCCAACTGGAACCCCCTCAAAAAAGGGGTGGTCAAGTTTTTAAGCCTGCAACACTGCAAGTTTTGCGCAACCTATGACATTGGCCGCGCAGCCGCCATTCAATTCAAAAACCCGCAGCGCTGGTTGGGCCAATCCTTGGACGTGATCGGCTGGGAAGGCGACTTGAACCAAGTGGCTGCGGCATTGGCCAAAGTCAGCGGCATGCCGGTGAAAGCCAAATTGGCGATGCCAATTTTTCTGCGCCGCTGGTTGCTCAAAGACCTCCACCACATGTTTTTGTATTACGAGGTACAAAAAGGCCCACGCGGTACGCCCGATGCCTTCAAACAATTTCTGCCCGATGCCTTATCGGCAGAAGACTGGTTTCGCTTTCATGGCCGCTATGCCAATGGCGAACCGATCACACCAACGAACTGATGGGCCTGAGGGCAGCTGACATCAATACGCCACCGCCCCTTGGGTGTTGACAAACAAGGCATACAGCGAATGGCTGCTGGCCATGTACAAGCGGTTGCGCTGCGGCCCGCCAAAAACCAAATTGGCACAACGCTCGGGCAGGTGAATGTGGCCAATCGGACGACCTTCGGGGTTGAAGACCCGCACCCCGTCCAAAGCCTCCAAGTCAGCGCCCTCTGAGCCATCGCTGCCCCAGCCACACCAAATATTGCCGTCCACATCCACCTTGATGCCGTCCAAAGCGCCGGGACCTTGGGCATCGATCAGCAAGGTTTTATCGGACAAAGTGCCGGTTGGCTCAAGCCGGTAACGCCACACCAGGCGGTGCGGTTTGGCGCGCGACTCGACCACGTACAAATGGCTTTGGTCAGGGCTGAAAGCCAGGCCATTGGGCCCTTGCAAACCGCCTTCCACCACGCTGAGCGCGCCCGTTTGGCCATCGATGCGGAACACGTTTTGCCCCAATTCGGGCGTGGCGGGCTCGCCCTCCCAATGGCCGCTGATGCCAAACACCGGGTCGGTGAACCAAATGCTGCCATCCGCGCCGCACACGATGTCATTGGGCGAGTTCAGGCGCTTGCCCTCAAAGCGATCAGCCAACACGCTGATGCGCCCGTCATGCTCGGTGCGGGTGATGCGCCGCCCCAAGTGCTCACAGGCCAATAGGCGACCTTGGCGATCCCGGCACAAGCCATTGGCAAACTGCGAGGGTGCGCGAAACACGCTGGTTTGCCCAGAAACCTCGTCGTAGCGCAAGATGCGGTTGTTGGGAATGTCCGAAAACAGCAGGGCGCGGTGATCGCCGAAATACACCGGCCCTTCGGCCCAGCGCAATCCGCTGGTCAATTGCTCCACGCCGGCGCTGAACAAGCGATAGCGGGCAAAAGCGGGATCGATGATTTCAATCGCTGGGTCGGGCGAACGGTGCGCGGCCACAAAGGGCACATGTGCGCTGGCCGACACCGCCGTGTGGGGCTGGTTGCGCCAAGTGTCGGTGTCTTGCGGTGGATGGGCTGCGCTGGGCATCGGACGGCTCCAAAGGGGTAGGGTTCAGCCGCGCAACCAGTCTTGTGCGCTTTGGTACAGCACGGCTTGCTCAGGCGAATTGTGCTGCACCAAGTCGGGGGTGATGGTCGCGCCTTGCAAGGATTGCAAGTAGGTGATGTGGCGATAGGCCGGGGGCAAGCTGGCCAAGCGCTGGGCATCGAGTTGCAGCACCGCCGTGGGGTCCACCGGGTCGATGCGGTCTTTTTCGTGGATGGGATGGCGCGCCTGGATGCACCAGCGGCCATGGTGGCGCACAAAAAAATCCAGAAAGCGGCCCCAAGCGGTGATGTCCACCTCCACCCCGTCCAAGGGCGCGCGCAGCATCAGCACCATGCGGGTTTCGGCCAAGGCTTTGTCGCCCACCACCTCGATGCTGCTGGCCCCGATGGAATGCAAAGATTGCGGCGCATTCGGGTTGTCAGCGCCTTTGATGGAAGCGGCGATGAAATCTTCTGCACTGCCCACCATCCAAGTGGTTTTGACCGTGGCACCTGGCGCATAACAGCGGCGCAGGCCTTCCCACTGGCGGGTATCTCGGCACAGCGCCCAATGGCGCACCACCTGCTCAATGGCCTGGGTGTCAGTCACCCGAGATGCCAGCTTGCTTCAAAAAGCGGGTCCATTTATCGGCTTCAGAGCGGGCATAGCTTTCGGCCTCAGCGACCGACATGCCCAGCATGCGCCAACCGCCTTTTTCCAAGCGTTGGCGCAACTCGGGCTGGGCGGTGACTTTGGCCAATCCAGCGCGCAGTTTCTCCAGCACCGGGGCCGGTGTTTTGGCGGGAGCAAAAATACCAATCCAGCTCTCCATCTCCAGACCTTCCACACCCGCTTCGCGCGCGGTCGGGATTTGTGGCATGGACAACTCGCGCCGAGTGCCCGATGTGGCCAGCGGTTTGATGCGGCCGGCCTCGATCAGGGGCTGGGCAGTGGTGGTGTTGTCAAAAAACAGGTCAACCCGCCCACCCAACATATCGGTGTAAGCCGGTTGCGCGCCCTTGTAGGGAATTTCCACGATGTCGACTTTGGCCAACTGTTTGAACAACACGCCCGCCACATGTTGGCCCGAACCCGCTCCACCCGTGGCCAAACTGAGTTTGCCGGGGTTTTGCTGCGCATAGCTCACCACCTCTTTCAAGGTGTTTTGCGGCAAGTCTTTGCGGGCCACCAAGGTGTAGCTGAAGCTGGCCATCAGCCCCACGGGGGTGAAGTCGGCCGAGGTGTACTGCGGGTTTTTGTACAAGCCCAAATTGAGCGCCATATTGGCCAAACCGCCCACCACCAAGGTGTATCCATCGGGGGCCGAGGCCGCCACAAATTGCGTGCCCACCAAGGTGCCCGCACCGGTGCGGTTTTCCACCACGATGGACTGGCCCAACTCCTGACCCAAACGCTCGGCCACCAAGCGGCCGATCACGTCATAGCCGCCACCCGGCGCGGTGGGCACGATGATGCGAATGGGTTTGCTGGGGTAAGCGGTCTGCGCCAATGAGGGTGCGGACCAAGCGGCCACCGCGCAGCAGGCGGCCAAGATACAGCGGCGTTTCAATGGGCTCATGGTCAAGGCATGGTGTGCCGCAAGGCGCGCTCGTAGTAAGACAGGTCCAAGAATTTTTCAGGCGCAGGGGCCTGACCGCCCCATTGGCCTTCGATATCTGCACGCAAGGCCAGCACATTCTTAAAGCCTTGCATGTCCAAGGCACAGTCTTTGGACAAACCGCTGCCGGGCAGCATCAGCTCACGGTATGTCAACTCGGTGAGCCGGTCGTCGAGCTTGAGTTCGCGCTTGAGCACGGCCAACACCTGGGCTTTTTGCAGCGGGTCCTGAGCGGCGCGGCAACCTTCAATATAGGCGGCCATGTAGCGCTCCAAGGCCAACGCATTGGTTTTGGCCCAAGGGCGCATCACAAACGCACCCACGGCCTGGTAGGGGCCGTACAACTCGGTGGTGCGTCCCAGACTCTTGGCACCCCGGTCACGGGCAATGAAGTTCCAAGGCGGGTTGAGCATGGTGGCGGCCCCCGCAGGCGTGTCCAAACCTTTGGTGCGGGTTTCAGAACCACCCAAGGGGTCGAGTTTGTAGTCGCGGCCATCGATCAAACCGGCGTTTTTGAACACCTTGCGGCCAATCAGCGCATAAGCGGTATTGGGCGCATCCACCACATAGGTGCGGCCACGGATATCGGCAGGTTTGTTGATGTCTTGGCGCACCAACAACTCGTTCATGCCGCCGTCACCACCCGCAATGATGATCACATCATGTTTGGCCACTTCGATCATCGCCACCGCGTTGTCAACCGCTGCATGGGCAATGTCAAAACGCCCCGCCGCCAAGCCCGCGCGCTGCTGGTCGGAGTTGGGGGTGAACTGCATCTCCAAGGTGATGCCACGGCGCTGGAAAAAGCCTTTCTCCAATGCCATGTAAATCGGGATGTTGCTGCCGCCACGAAACACATTGACCCGCAAGGTCACCGGGTCGTTGGCCGGCGCCACCACGGGGGCTGGGGCCGCACAAGCCACCAATAAAGCCGCCACTGCCCAAATGGGCGCGCGGGCCATGCGTTGCATCAAAGGTTTCATGCCTGCTCTCCTGAGGTCAATGGCGGGCCAACAAACGGTTGGCAGGGCCGTGTTGAATTTGCGTCAGCACCGTGTTCACCAAAGGGCGATGGGAACACGGGCATCTCTAGAACGTGTCGCTTCAGGGCGAAGCGTGGGTGATGAAGGCCTCGGGCACCGCCTCACCCCATTGGGAGTTGAGGCCTTCTTCGGCCGGCAGGTAATTGGTGGGCGCATGGACGTTGAGCACATCGCTGTCGCTCCAATGCTCGTGCACCCGACCCCAGGGGTCTTGCCAGTAGTCATACACCTGGCTGCCCAGCACATGGCGGCCAATGCCCCACACATGCTTGTATTTGTCGCCCTTGCGCAGGTGCTGATGCCCCAACATGATGTCGTCGATGTCTTGCGCCTCGAACGACAAATGGTTCAGGCCCGAGTTGGGCCCTTCAATGCACAAAAATGTGTGGTGGTCCACAAAGGTCTCGCCACGGTCGACCCGGTTGAAAGAGGCAATCACGTTGTCTTTGTCGCCCGCATACACCTCGTCCGAACAAATCAAGCCAAACATTTCGCGGTACCACTTGATTTTTTCTTTGGCGTTGGGGGTCATGATGACGGCATGGGCCGCGCGTTTGACCTGCGAGGGACCCGCAGGCAAGCGCAACAACTCACCCGCGCGGCGCAATTTGTTGTCGCCCGTGTTGACGACGGCCTTGCGCACCGGCAATGGGGCGACTTGCTGCATGCCGCACATCACCTCCATTTGGTAGCCATGCGGGTCGCTGATGCGAACGCGCTTGCCGCCGCCGGGCTCATCGATGTTTTCAATGCCGCTGGCACCAGGGGCTTTGGCAAACTGCTTGAGTTGGTCTTCGTTGTCCACAAAAAAGCACAGGCCGACAAACTTCGGCGGGCCCAGGTGGGTGACGTGGATGTGGTGATTTGGATCGGTGCCGCGCATGTACAGCGCATCTTTGGTGCGCTCTGCGCGGTGCATGCCAAATTTGGTCAAAAATTCTTCGGCCTCATCCAAACTGGGTGACTGCAAGCGGCCAAAGGCCAGGTCGGTGACTTTTACATAAGGCATGGAACATCCTCCGCAGGTTAAACCGCCTCGCCCAAATAGGCTTGGCGAATATGGGGTTGGGTCATCAATTCTTTGGGGTCGCCCGTGGCCACGATGCGCCCCCCTTCGATCACATAAGCGCGTTGGGCCACTTCCAGGGCCAAGGAGGCATTTTGCTCAATCAGCAAAATCGAAACACCGCTGGCATGGATTTGGCGGATGGCATCAAACACCTGTTGAACCACCGAGGGTGCCAAGCCCAGCGAAGGCTCGTCAATCAGCAACAACTTGGGGTGGGCCATCAGTGCGCGGCCAAAAGCCACCATTTGCTGCTGACCGCCCGACAAGGTGCCTGCGGCTTGCCAGCGTCGCTCTTTGAGAATGGGAAACAGGTCGTACACCCGGGCCAAGGTTTGTTCCCGCAAAGGCCTGGCATAGGGCCGGTAGCAACCCATGTCGAGGTTTTCTTCGACGGTCATGCCCCCAAACAACAAGCGGCCTTCGGGCACGATGGACACATCTTGGTTGCACATTTGGGTGGCATTGAGCCCAGTCACATCTTGCCCGCGCAGCATCAAGCGGCCGGAGCGAACCGGCAACAAACGCATGGCGGTGTTGATCAAGGTGGTTTTGCCCGCTCCATTGGGTCCCACAATGGACACCAACTCACCTTCGTTGATGTGAAAGTCAATGTCCCACAAAGCCGGTGCATCACCATAAGAGACATGCACACCCTGGGCGCTGAACAAAGCTGGCGGTTTATCCATGGGGCGTCCCCAAATAAGCACTGACCACGGCGGGGTCGTTCATCACTTCGCGCGGCATGCCGCTGGCGATGACCTGCCCGTGGTTGAGCACGATCAAACGGTCGCACAGTTCGAGCACCGCACGCATATTGTGTTCAATGAAGATGATGGTCGAACCACGCTGGCGGATTTCGCGCACCAGCGTCACGGCGTTGTTGATTTCGGAAGGGGTCAAGCCCGCCAACACCTCATCCAACAGCACCAAGCGAGGGGAAGAGGCCAATGCCCGCGACAACTCCAAAAATTTGCGCTGGTGCAAATTGAGTTCGGTGGGCAAAGCGCGCGCCCGATCGGCCAAACCCACAAACTCCAGCCAATACATCGCCTGGGCTGCGGCATCGGCGCGTGACAACTGGTGGCCGCCAAACATGCCCGCCAATGTGGTGTTTTCCAGCACGGTCAAATTGGTGAACGGCCGTGGAATTTGGTAGGTGCGGGCAATGCCCGCATGGGCTGCCCGGTAGGAGGGCAAGGGCACCAAATCTTCGCCTTGGAACACGACACGGCCCACCTCGGGTTTGTACAAACCGCTGATGACGTTGACCATGGTGGACTTGCCCGAACCGTTGGGCCCGACCAAGCCCAAAATTTCACCCCGCCGGGCCTCGATGCTCACCTTTTGCAAGGCTTTGACACCGCTGAAAGACTTGGACACGTTGTCAATGGTGAGCAAGACATCCCCGGCCTGGCCCTGCGCATCGATCACTGCGGGTGCCACTGGGGTGGGCAAGGGCGGCAAAGCCCGTTTGCTTTTGAAGCGTTTGATGATTTGGCCCAAGATGCCATCGGGCATGAACAAAATCACCACGATCAAAATCAAGCCAATGGCCGCGCGACCTGCCACCGCATAGTCGCCCGCTGTGAAGGCATAGAGCAAGGCCGTGATCACCGTGGCACCCACGGCCGGACCAAACCAATGGCGCGAACCACCCAGCACGCTCATCAGCACCACATTGAGCGGCACCACGATGTTGAACACCTCGCCGGCCGTGACATACGACACAAACAAGGCATGGATGCCACCGGCCACACCGGCAAACGCACAAGAAATGGCCAGGGCTTGCAGTTTGAAGCGGTAGGTGGGCACACCTTGCACCTCGGCCACGTCTTCATCGTCGTGGATGGCGAACAAACCCGAACCCAAGCGGGCGTTGTAAATGTAGTAAGCCACCCACAACACCAACAACACCAAGGCCAATGCCAACAGGTAGAAAGAAGCCGAAGGCGATGGGCCAATGGCCGGGATGGGCACCGCCGACAAATAAACACCGGGGCCGCCATCGATCGGCGTGTTGAGGATGATGGTGGCAATGACAAAAGTCACGGCCAGGGTGAGCAGGCCAAACAACTCGCCACGCAAGCGGCGCAAGCGAAACACCACCGCGCCCAATCCCACGCCAAACAAGGCCGGGATCAAAGCCGCCATCGGCAATGTGTAGAGAAAGGGCCAATCGAATTTGCCCGCCAACACCGCCGTGGTGTACATGCCCAAACCAAAGAAGGCACCGTGGCCAAACGAGAAATAACCCGAATAGCCCGACAAGATGTTCCAAGAGGTGGCCAACACCACCCAGTGGAACACCAAGTACAAAAACGACTCGTAAAACGCCGGCAGCTTGAGCATGGGCAAGGCCGCCAAGGCCAAACCCACCACCACAAACATGGTCAGGACCCGCTTGTTCACATCAAATCTTTCCGGGGCGCAACAGCAGCACCGCAATCAACAGAGAAAAGGAGACCAGTGGTGCCCAGGCCGGGGCGGTGACCGCCATCGTGGCCGCCTCCGACATGCCAATGACGATGCCTGCGATCAAGGGGCCCACCGGGTTGCCCAAGCCGCCAATCATCACCGCAGAGAACACCACGCCAATCCAGGCGTAAATTTGCGACGGTGCCAGGGTAAAGCTCAGGGCCAAACACGCCCCAGCCACACCGGCAAAGGCGGATGCCGCGCCCGATAACAACAACGCCAGCATCGGTTCATTGACACCAAAGGCGGCGGCCATCTTGGGGTTTTCAGACATGGCCCGCATGGCTTTGCCGATCGGGGTGTAACGCAACACCGCCCAGGTGACCAAAGCCAAAGCCACCGAGATGAGCAAGGTCAGCAACTCGGGCAAGGGGACGTACATGGCACCGATCTTGAACTTGATGTCGGCGTAATGCGATTCAAGTTTGCGGTAATCGGCGGTCCACACCCATTGGATGAAACTCTCGATGATGACCGTCAAACCAAAGGTCACCAGCAAAGAGTTAAAGGGCGTGACTTTGAACTTGGCAAACACCCAGTGCATGGCCATGCCAAACACAAAAAAACCAGGCGCAATGATGACCAAGGTGATCAGCGGATCCACCCCGTAACTGCTCGACAGTTGATAGGTCAGATAAGCGCCCAAAAAAGAGAGCGCAAAGTGGGCCAAATTGATTTGGCGCAACATGCCCCACGACAAGCTCAGACCCAATCCGAGCAAGCCGTAGAGGCCACCGATAAAGAGCCCGGACAGCAAAGACTGCCCGAGCAACTCAAGGCTTGGGATTTGCATTCAACAAACGCGCATCAAGGCAGCAAATGCTTCACACCAGGCTTGGCCGAGGCGCGGGGCCAAATCACAACCCACTCACCGTTTTGCACCTGCTTGACCTTGGAGAGGTCTTCGCCATAGTTGTTGGTGCCATCAAAGCGCATCGGGCCTTGGATGGTGTTGACGGTGTTCTTTTTGAGCCATGCGGCCAAGGCCTTGTCATCAAAGCTCTTGGCCCCGTTGACCGCTGCCTCCAGCACTTGCCAAGCGGCATACGAGGCTGCGGCCTGGGTATCAACCTGGGTGTCGGGCAAACCGGCTTTGGCGGCACGCTCATTGAAGATCTTGGCAAACTCGGTGGCACCGAAGTTGCTCATCATTGGGGCGTGCTGCTCAAAAATCGTCATGGCCAGCGCATTCTTGGCATCGGGCGATTTCAGCATGGGGCCGGGCGACGGCAGGAAGTGGAACATTTGAGGCGCGGCGTAGTCGATCTTCTTCATCGCATCGAGCAAGAGCATGCCTTCCAAAGCGATCACACCACCCCAAATAAAGTCGGGCTTGGCCTCTTTCAAACGGCTGGCGATGGCACCAAAGTCGCGGTTGCCAAAATCCCACTCCAGGTAGAGCACCTCGGTCAATCCACGCTTTTTGGCGACGTCACGCGCACCCACCGACATGAAGTGGACCGACGGGAACTTGGAGGTCACGATGGCAATCGTTTTGGGTGGCCTGGGGCCTGCGGCCAAGGCATCGAACACCAAGTTGGGGCCAGTGGCTTCGGGCGAAGGACCGGTGGCCCAAGTTGGGAACTGCATGTCGTACTTGGCCAGGCTGGGAATGCCAAAGGTGTGGTGCACCAAGACTTTGTTGTAGCGCTGGGCCACGCCCATGGCCGACAAAATATTGGCGGTGGCGTAGGGGCCAATCAGCAAGTCGGCTTTGTCGACCGTGACAATTTGTTCGTACAAGGTACGTGCCAAATCGGGCTTGGACTGATCGTCTTTGAGCACCCACTCAACGGGGCGGCCCAACAAGCCGTTTTTCTTGTTCAACTCTTCAATGTAGATCTCGCCCACCAGTTTGTGGATCAGGGCGGTGGCCGACAAAGGTCCGGTCAGGGCCAAGGTGCCCCCCACTTTAACGGGCGTGCCCGAAGGCGCTGCCAGGGCCGAAGTGCCCAAACCCAAAGCGGCCATGGCCGACATGGCCAATACACCGCGACGCGAAGCAGAAACAAATTTGGTCATGATTGAACTCCAGTGACTTTCAAAAGACATGATAGGCAGAAAAAACAGCGAAACAATCAGCGTAAACCTTAGTGGCTTTGCAGCAAGCTGTTCAAATCGCGCATGATCCGCTGACCCGACGCGCCCAAATCCGCTTGGTGGCGCACCAGATCGGTGAACAACAATTTGCCATGGCGCTTTTTGGCTTGACCGGCCACCCACACCGAATCGATGTTGGCCAAACTGGTTTGGGTGACCACAGTGGAAACAGGGTCATGCACCGGCATCATGTTCAAGTCATCGGCCCGCACCATGACGATGTCGGCCTGCTTGCCCGGTGTGAGCGAGCCGATGCGGTCTTGCATCTTGAGCATCTTGGCCCCTTCCAGGGTGATCCAGCCCAGGGCCTCGCGGGCGCTGATGGTGGTGGTGTCGGGCAATTTTTGGTGATCGACCTTGGACTGTGCGTTGTCAAAAGCGCGCTGTGAAGCCAGCGCCATGCGTGCCACCGTGAACATATCGCCACTGATGCACGATTCCAAGTCCACCCCCAAGGAGGGCTGCGCACCCATGCTGCGCAAACGGCCGGTGATGGCAAAGCCATGGCCTTGGAACATCTCGGTCTCGGGGGTGAGCGAAAAACTCACGCCTTGGTCAAGCATGAAGCGCAGCTGCGCATCGGTCAAGTCGTTGCCATGCACGATGTTGTTGTTGTCGCCGAGCAAACCCGCTTTGGCCAATCGGTCCCACCCATCGGGCACCCGAGCGGCCGCGCCCGCGCAATGCATGCTGGCAATCAAACCAAACTCGCGGGCGAGTTGGAAGTCGTCCACGGCCACCTCGTAGGTGGAGTAATGCGGCCCCAAAATGGCCAAACCCAAAGAGAGCAATCCATCTTTGCTGGCAAACCGGGTTTTGAGCAAACGCTCGACCTCGCTGCGCGGATGGGGCACTTCCCAAAAGGGTTTTTGGCCAGGCTTGGGATCGGGCTTGGGCGAGCCGTGGAAAAACACCGCGCGAATGCCCGATGCGGCCAAACCATCAATGCCTGCGTCGGTGTGTGCCGGCGTGGGGTTGTTGTGGCACCAATCGGCCAAGGTGGTGGTGCCGCAATTGATTTGGTTGAGCGCGCCCACCAAATTGGCGATGTGGATGTCCGAGGGCTTGAACAGCGTGGCCAATCCGGCATGCATTTTTTTGAAATACTCGATCACCGTCCAATTGGCGGCCACGCCGCGCAAACCGGTTTGCCAGGTGTGCATGTGGGCATTGACCAGGCCGGGGATCACGATGGTGCCGCTGGCATCCACCACCTGGGCATCATCGGCTTGGATGCGGGGCGCAATCGCAGCGATGCGCTCGCCATCGATCAGCACATCCCCTTGGGGCAAGTCGCCAATCTGGGGGTCCATGGACACAATGGTGCCGCCACGGATAAGGGTCTTGGACATATCGGGTCTCCTGTTTCAATTGCAGGCGGATTACATCATGTCCGGACAAAATTGGCTAAGATGCCGCGCTACCCAACCCCTCACCTCCTTTTCCAAAACCGAGACAAGCCCATGAACGACGAATTGCAACAACAAATGCGCATCCGCCAACTGGTGGAAAACTGGGCTGTTTACCGCGATGCCGGTCTGTGGGATCGTTTCCGCACGGTGTGGCACGTGGACGGCGTGATGATGGCCACATGGTTTCAAGGGCCTTTTGAAGAATTCATCCGCGTCACCATTGAGGGCTGGAACAAGGGTGTCAGCATCTTGCATTTTTTGGGCGGCTCGGCCATCGATGTGCGCGGCACTCGGGCGATTGCACAAACCAAAATGACCATTTCCCAACGCGGCCTGGTCGAGGGCTGTTTGTGTGATGTGGTGTGCACCGGCCGCTTTTACGACTTTTTTGAAGAGCGCAACGGGCGCTGGGGCTTGGTGCACCGCCAACCCATTTACGAAAAAGACCGCATCGACCCGCTGGACCCGGCCGCCAAGCTGGAGCTGGATCAAGCCGCATTGGCCACTTTCCCAGAAGGCTACCGCCACTTGGCCTACATCCAAACCCGCATTGGTTACAAGGTCAAAATGGACATGCCCATGCTCAAAGGCGATGGCGTGCAAGACCTGTACCGGCGCGGCGACAACTGGTTGTCTGGCAAACCCCTGGAGCGTTGAACCATGCTGAACCGTCGACACACTTTGGGCGCTTTGGCCGCCAGCGCTTGGGCCAGCACCCCTTTGGTTTGGGGCCAGGAGCCCTATCCCAACCGGGCCATTCGGGTGATCGTTCCGCAACCACCCGGTGGCGGTTTTGACTTTGTGGCCCGTGTGTTGGCCGACAAGCTGGCCTTGGTGTTCAAAAACGGTGTGGTGGTGGAAAACCGCACCGGGTCAGGCACTTTGGTGGGCACCGAATTGGCGGCCAAGGCCGCACCCGATGGATACACCTTGCTGATGGGCTCGGTTTCCAATTTGGTGCTCAATGCCGGCCTGTACAAAAACCTGAGCTACGACCCGCTGAAAGACTTTGAACCGATTGGCCTGGCCGTGGCCTACAGCTACACCTTGATGGGGCGCAAAGATTTGCCCTTCAACAATTTGGCCGAGTTGGTGGCCCATGCCCGCGCCAACCCGGGCAAGCTGACCTATGCATCGGCGGGCAATGGTTCGGGACAGCACATCTTGGCCGCTGCTTTGTGGCACCTGGCCGGTGTGCAACTCACCCATGTGCCCTACCGGGGCGCTCAACCGGCTTACACCGATTTATTGGGCGCGCGGGTGGATGTGTTTTTTGACCTGTCCTCCACCGCCCGCCCCCATGTGGACGCGGGCAGCGTCAAACCCTTGGCGGTATCTGCCAGCGCACGCTTGCCGATTCATCCGAATGTCCCCACCCTGCGCGAAACCGGTGTGGCCCCCTTGGAGCTGGAGTCTTGGTTTGGCTACTTTGCCCCCGCCAAAACCCCTGCGGCCGAACTCAACCGGCTGCGCAGCGAACTGCGCAAAGTCATCACCGCGCCCGATGTGGTGGAACGCTTTGAAAAAGCCGGTGGCCGCCCCCTGGCCGTGATGGGCGAGGATGCCAAGGCATTGCAAAAGCGGGACATCGATCGCTGGGTGCCCTTGATCAAAGCCGCCGGCATTCAACCCGAATAAACAAGACACCGCGGCCTGGGCGCAAACCTCACGCCAGGGGCGGTTGGTCCAAACCAAAGCGTTGGTACAAGGGGTCTGGGCGGCCAGCCTGTGCAAAACCTTTGGCACGCAACTGACACGAAGCGCATGATCCGCAAGGCTGGCCCAAGGGGCCAGGGTCGTAGCAGCTGCTGGTCAGTGCATGGTCCACGCCCAATGTCAAACCGGCTTGAATGATCTGGGCTTTGTCCATGGCCATCAAGGGCGCATGGATTTTCAATCGCCCATGCCCCTCGACACCCGCCTTGGTCGCCAAATTGGCCATGTGCTCAAAGGCCTCGATGTATTGCGGCCTGCAATCTGGGTAACCCGAGTAATCCAAGGCATTGACACCCACAAAAATATCAAAGCAGCCCAGTGTCTCAGCCCATGCCAGGGCGTAACTCAGAAACACCGTGTTGCGCGCTGGCACATAGGTGATGGGGATACCAGGTTGAGCGGGATGGGCCTGGGCCCCTTTGGGCACCGCCATGTCGGCGGTCAGCGCAGAACCGCCAAAGGCGCGCAAATCCACATCCACCGTGATGTGCCACTTCACCCCCAGGGCCTGGGCCACCGCTTGGGCCGCTTGCAGCTCCACCACATGGCGCTGACCGTAGCGAAAACTCAAGGCATGCACGTCATAGCCTTGTCGCTGGGCCATGGCGACCACGGTGGAGGAGTCCAATCCACCACTGAACAAGACAACGGCTTTGGGCATGGGTTTTTCGGTCATGGCTGGGGTTTTCACTAGAGGGTGGACAGGGTTTGGCACGCATGCTTGCAGGGTGCAAAACCAGCAGAGGCTAGTTTATGATGCCCAGCCCACCTGCCACCCCATGGTGTGCGAGGGAGGCTTGATCAGTTTGAATTTTTTCAGGGACACCCATGAAAAACACCCGCCGCTTTTTCTCCATCTTGGCGCTGCTGTGCGCCAGCTCTGTGTGGGCCCAATCGGACTATCCCAACAAACCCATTCGGCTGTTGATTCCTTTCCCACCTGGGGGCGGCACTGATTTTGTATCGCGGGTGGTGGGCTCCAAATTGGCCGAACTCACCAAGTGGTCGGTGGTGCTGGAAAACATGCCGGGTGCTGGCGGCAATTTGGCCATTGCAGCGGCGGCCAAAGCCGCACCCGATGGCTACACCATCGTCATGGGCCAAAGCGACAACATGATGTTGGGCCCTTGGTTGTACCCCAATGTGGGCTACGACACCGTGAAAAGTTTCACCCCCATCATCCAAGCCACGGTGGCCCCTTTGGCCATCGTCAGCAATGCCCAGCCCCTGGGTCAACAACACCGCATCCAAACACCAGCGGACATGGTGGCCAAGGGCAAAACGCCCAATGGATTCACCTGGGCATCGGCAGGCAATGGCACGGTGGGCCATTTGTACACCGAGCAATTCAAACAAGCCACCCAAAGCAAGTTGCTGCATGTGCCCTACAAAGGCGCGGCCCCCGCCTTGAACGATGTGATTGGTGGCTCGGTCGATCTGGCCATTTTGTCGGTGCCCTCGGTGCTGCCCCTGGTCAACGGCGGCAAGCTCAAACCGGTGGCGGTGACCACGGCCAAACGCTCACCCATGTTGCCCGACACACCCACCTTGGATGAGGCAGGGATCAAGGGCATTGATGTGGGCATTTGGCTGGGCTTGTTTGCGCCCGCAGGCACGCCCGCTGCGGTGGTCGCACGCCTCAATGCCGAGATCAACAAGGTTTTGTCACAGCCCGATGTGCGCGAAAAAATCGCCAATGGGGGTGCCACGGCGGTGGGGGGCAGCGCTGAAGATTTTGGCCAGTTTGTGCGCGCAGACTATGCGCGATGGGGCAAGATCGCCAAAGAGTCCAACGTCAAAATCGACTAAGCCATGCAACTGGAGGGCATCCGTGTCCTGGACTTGACGCGCATTTTGTCGGGCCCTTTTGCGTCCATGTTTTTGGCCGATATGGGGGCCGAGGTGATCAAGGTCGAAGACCCCGCCATGGGCGACCCGGTGCGTCACCAAGGGGCTGCGGTCAATGGCTATTCACTGTACTTTGCCAACTTCAACCGCAACAAGCGCTCCCTCACCTTGGACTTGCGCCACCCCGAAGGACAGGCCTTGCTGCGTCAACTGATTGGGCGTTGCGATGTGGTGCTGAATAATTTTCGGCCTGGGGTGATGGACGACATGGGCTTGTCGTGGCAAGCCTTGCAGCACATCAAACCCGACATCATCAGCTGCCATGTGACCGGTTTTGGCCTGGATGGGCCATATGCCCAAAGGCCTTCGTTTGATTTCATCGCCCAAGCCATGAGTGGTTTCATGAGTGTCAACGGCTTTGCCGATGGGCCGCCCATGCGGGCCGCGCCGCCCATTTCTGATTTGGTGGCGGGATCCTATGCAGCCATGGGTGTGCTGGCCGCCTTGGTGCGCCGCGCACGCACGGGCCAAGGTGAAGAAGTCGCCACCGCGCTGACCGACGGCATGACCAGCATGCTGGCTTTTTTGGCGAGCAATTATTTTGCCAACGGCCAATTGCCCCACAGAACCGGCAATGACCATGCGCTGGCCTCCCCCTACGGCTTGTTCGAAGCCAGCGATGGACAAATTGCGGTGGCCCCTTCCAACGACAGTTTTTATTTCAAACTGCTGGCCGCTTTGGATCTGATGCACCTCAAGGACCGACCCGAGTTCGCCACCAATGCGCTGCGCTTTGAACACCGCAGTGCCATCAATGCGGAGATCAATGCACGCACCCGCTGGATGCCGGTGGCCCATTGGATCGATGTCATCAACCGCGCCGGTGTGCCCTGTGGCCGGGTGCTCAATGTGGCCGAAGTGTTTGACGACCCGCAAACCCAGCACCAACAGATGCGGGTCACCATTGACCATCCCCAGCACGGTCCCTTGGATGTGCTGGGCTTTCCCATCAAATTCACCCAAGCCCCTTGCACCATGCACCGACCGCCGCCGGTGCTGGGTGCCGACACCGATGCCATCCTGCAAGAATTGGGTTACACCCAGGCCCAAACCCAGGCCTTGCGTGCAGCCAAAGCCATTTAAATCCCGACCCAGCAGCCCCTATGAATGCCTCAACCCAAGCCCCACACATCATCGTGACCGAAGTCGGCACCCGCGACGGTTTTCAATCCGAACCGGTGTTCATCCCCACCGAGCGCAAAGTGGAGGTCATCAACGGCTTGATCGATGCCGGTGTGCAAAGTTTTGAAACCACTTCCTTTGTGTCACCCCGGGCTGTGCCACAAATGGCCGATGCCTCTGAGGTCATGGCCCAGGTGCAGCGCAAGCCGGGCGTGCGTTTGACCGCTTTGGTTCCCAATGCGCGCGGTGCTGAACGCGCAGCAGCGGCCAAAGTCGACATGATGGCCTGCTTTGTGTCGGCCTCTGAAACCCATTGCCAAGCCAATCTGAACAAATCCATTGCAGCGGCTTTGGCCGATGTGCACGAATTCACACCCATTGCCCGCCAGTTCAACATCCCCGTGCGTGGGGCGGTGGCCACTGCTTTTGGTTGCCCGTTTGAGGGCGAAGTGGCCACCCAAAGCGTGCTCGACATCATTGCGGCCTACCATGCCGATGGGGTGCGCCACATCACCTTGGGCGACACCACTGGCATGGCCACGCCGCCGGTGGTCCAGCGCACCGTCAAGGCCATACAACGTGAGTTTCCCGATGTCTTGGTGGCCTTGCACTTTCACAACACACGGGGCATTGGCTTGGCCAATGTCATGACCGGCCTGGAGTTGGGTGTGGTGGAGTTTGAATCGTCCATTGGCGGCTTGGGCGGCTGCCCGTTTGCGCCCGGCGCGACCGGCAATATTTGCACCGAAGACTTGGTGTATTTGCTGCACGAATGCGGCTATCACACCGGCATCGATTTGGAAGCCTTGGCCGCCGTGGCACGTTCTGTGCAAGACTGGATGGGCAAAGCCCTGCCCGGTCAATACATGCGCTCAGGTCCCCGGCTCAAACAATCGGACTTGGCATCGGTGCGCCGAGCCGTGGGCTGAAACAGCCCCCGCATGGACTGACAATTTTCAACCACCCCCTAGGAGACAAGCATGAAGAAAAATTGGATTCCAATCCTCAGCTTGGCCATCATGGCCAGTTTGTGTGGCACGGCCGGTGCCCAAACGGTATTGAAGATCGGCTACGCCGTGGCAACCAATTCCCACTACGGTGTGGGGTCCACCGTGCTGTGCGATGAAATTGAAAAAGGCACCCAAGGCCGTTACAAATGCCAGCAGTTTCCCGCCTCTGCGCTGGGCGGCGAGCGCGAAATGATCGAGGCGGTTCAATTGGGAACGCTCGACATCGTCAACACCTCCACCGGCCCAGTGGGCAACTTTGTCCCCGAGGTCAAGATCGTGGACATTCCGTTTTTGTTTCGCGACTACGACCATGCCCGCCGGGTATTGGATGGCCCGATCGGGCAAGAGATTTTGGCCAAGTTTCCATCCAAAGGTTTGGTGGCCTTGGCCTGGGCTGAAAACGGTTTTCGCCACATGACCAACAACAAGCGTGCGATTGTCAAACCCGCTGATGCAGCCGGTTTGAAAATGCGCACCATGGAGAACAAGGTGCACATGGACGGCTACCGCGCCTTTGGCATCGCCCCCACGCCCATGGCCTTTCCAGAGGTCTATGGTGCTTTGCAACAAGGCACCGTCGATGGCCAGGAAAACCCCATTCCCGTGATCTTGGCGAGCAAGTTCGCGCAAGTGCAAAAGCATTTGTCGCTCACCGGTCATGTCTACTCGCCGGCCTTGTTCATCACCTCACCCCGGGTCATGGGAAAACTCAGCGAAGCCGATAAAAAAGTGTTTTATGCGGCCGCCGCCAAAGCCGCAGCGGCCCAGCGCAAACGCGTCAATGACGACGAGAACACCGGCATCGCCCAGCTGGAGAAAGACGGCATGAGTGTGGTGCGCAAGGTCGATGGCCAAGCCTTCCGCGATGCCTTGCGCGAGCCCTATGCCAGCTATGCCAAAGAGTTTGGTGCGGACAACATCCGAAAAATCCAAGACTTCAAGTGAACCACTGATGCAAACACCCACCCAGCACGCGGTGTCCGCAGGCTGGGTGGTGTTTGATCACAGGGCATCCCATGCATCGAATTGAGTCGCTTTTTTTGGCCTTCAACCGTTGGCTGCTGATCGCCATTTTGGGCTTGATGTCGCTCATCATCTTCACCAATGTGGGCTTGCGTTACCTGACCAATGAATCGCTTCCTTGGGCGGAAGAGGTGGCGCGCCACTTGATGATTTGGCTGACCTTTGTCGGATGCGGCCCGGTGCTGCGCTACGGCGGGCACATCGCGATTGACAACCTGCAAGATGCCTTGCCCGTCGCTTGGGCACGGGCATTGCGCTGGCTCATCGTGTTGCTGATGCTGGGTTTGTTTGGTTTTTTCATGTACTTTGGCTGGGATTACATGGACCGCACCCAATACCAATTGACCCCGGCCACCCAAATATCGTTTGCCTATATTTACGCCGCATTGCCCTTGGGCATGGCCATGTCCCTGGTCCACTGCCTGTTGATCATGCGCCACTACATCGTGGAGCGGCAATTTGCCAGTGATGCCCACTTTGATGCTTCGGCCAGCGCTTCGCTATGAGTGCCAGCCTGATCTTGTTGCTGGCGGTGTGCATTTTTCTGGCCATGGGCGTGCCCGTGGCTTTTGCCCTGGGCCTGTCCACGGTCACGGCTTTGGCCTTGACGGGCAACTTTCCCCTGTTGGTCTTGCTCAAAGAAACCTTCACCGGTTTGGACAGCTTTCCCCTGATGGCCGTGCCATTTTTCATCTTGGCCGCAGAGCTGATGAGCGGCGGTTCGCTGACCGAGGTCTTGCTCAAATTTGCCGGTCAGTTTGTGGGTCACAAGCGCGGTGGCCTGGGTTACACCAACGTGGTGTCCCTGACTTTTTTCTCCGGCATATCGGGTTCTGCTTTGGCCGATGCCGCGGGCCCTGGCTCCATGCTCATCCGCATGATGGACAAGGCTGGCTATGACCGCGCTTATGCGGCCGCGCTGACCGCCTCGACGGCCATCGTGGGCCCCATCATTCCGCCATCGATCATCATGATCATTTATGCCCTGGCCGATGACCGGGTTTCGGTGGGTGCTTTGTTTATCGCCGGGGTCGTTCCAGGCATCTTGATCGCTGTAGCCATGTGCGTGGTCAATTGGCGCATTTCTGGCCAGCGCAACTACCGTGGCGATGGTGCGTTTCCGCCTTGGTCCGACATCTTGAAAACCACATGGAGTGCCCTGCCAGCGATTTTGTTGCCGGTATTGATCCTCGGGGGCATGCGGGCTGGTTGGTACACACCCACCGAGGCATCGGTGGTGGCTGTTTTTTATGCCATCGTCTGCGGTAAATACATCTACAAAACGCTGACCTGGTCGATGGTGCCCGATATTTTGTGGCGCTCTGCTTTGCTCACCGCTTCGGTGCTCATCATCATTGGCATGTCCGCCTCTTTTGCTTGGGTCTTGACCATCGAAGGCGTGCCGCAAATGATGGCCAACTGGATCAGCGGCTTGGATTTGAGCCCCTGGGGATTTTTGATCGTCCTGAATGTGTTTTTGCTGTTGTTTGGGATCTTCATTGAACCCCTGCCCGGCGTGATGGTGCTGGTCCCCATCTTGGCACCTGTGGCCGCCAAAATGGGCATTGACCCGATCCACTTTGCCATGATCGTGATCTACAACCTGACCCTGGGCATGATCACACCGCCAGTGGGTGGCCTGCTGTTTGTCACCTCCAACGTCTCCCGGGTGCCGATGTCAGATTTGACCCGCGAGCTCAAACCTTTTTTATTGGCGCATGCGGTGATTTTGGTGGTGCTCACTTTTGTGCCCGCTTTGAGCACCTGGGCACCGCATGCCTTGGGCTTTCACTGACTTGACGCTGGCACAAAAACAGGCACGTTTTGCCCTGAGACACTGGCGGCATGCGCGAGTTTGACCCGCATGCCAATGTGGACCGCGTCCCAATCGGCAGCCTGTAAATGGGTCAACACCGTGATGCCTTCGTCGAGCTTGACATAAGCCATCAGGTACGGTGTTTCCACACCGCGCACCATGCGGGTGAAGGAGTAAACCTCCCCCAGGCCAGCGCTGGCCCGCCACTCGGTCTGGTCGCTGCCGCAATGCGGGCAATAAGGGCGTGGGTAATGGTGCGGCGTGTCACAGGCCAGGCAGTGCTTGAGCATCCACCGACCCTGCTGGGCCTGCGCCCAATACATCTGGTTTTCAGGGTTTTGCAAGGGGTCTTGGTAAACCAAGGGGCTGGCGGGTGCGCTCATCTCAAACCCTTTTCATGATCAATGTGGCGGCACCATGGCGCGAGCCCAGGAAACCGCCGATGCCGTTGGCCAACGCAAATTCCAAGTTGGGAACCTGCACCTGGGGGTGGGCTTGGCCACGCAATTGGCGCACGGCTTCGATGACCTTGGTCATGCCGCCCCGATTGGCTGGGTGGTTGTTGCACAAACCCCCGCCATCGGTATTGACGGCCAAGCGGCCCTGGCCCGCAATGAGTTGGCCGTCGGCAACGAATCGGCCCCCTTGGCCTTTGGGGCAAAAGCCCAGGTCTTCGAGTTGCATCAACACGGTGATGGTGAAGCTGTCGTAAATGGAGGCATAGCGGATGTCAGCGGGTGTGAGGCCCGCTTGGGCAAACGCGCGTGGTGCGGTCCAGGCCGTGGCAGAGTGGGTCAAATCCACATGCCCGCCCGATTGACCTTTGATGGAAGCCGACATGCCCACCACCTGCACCATCGGTTGGCGCAGGTTTTTGGCGATGTCAGGGTGCACCACCACCACGGCCCCGCCGCCGTCGGTGACCACGCAACAGTCGGCCCGCCGCAAGGGGTCGGCCACGCGGGGCGAGTCCAACACATCTTGCACCGTCATCACATGGCGCAACAAGGCATGGGGGTTGTGCTGGGCATGGTGCGACATGGCCACCTTGATCCAAGCCAATTGCTCAGCGGTGGTGCCAAATTCATGCATGTGGCGCATGGCACACATGGCGTAACTGTTGAGCGGGGTGGGCAGGTAGTGGCGCTCAAACTCGGCATCGGGTGCCGTGTCCCCATAGTTGCGCGGCTTGGTGCCGCTGGAGCCTTCGGACTTGGGCCGTCCGGCCAAGGTCACCAAGGCCACTTTGCAACGCCCTGCTGCGATGGCCTCGGCCGCTTCACCCACATGCGACAAATAAGAAGCGCCCCCCAACTCCGTGGTCTGCACCACTTTGATGTGCCGCAAGCCCAGGTAATCCACCATGGAGGTCGGGCCCAAGCCTGGCGCATCGCCCGCACAAAAATAGGCATCGACATCTTGGATGCCCAAACCCGCATCGCGCAACGCACCATGGGCAACATCGGCATGCAAGCGGGCCACCGAATGCTCGGGTGCCACCCGCAAGGGATGCTCGTAAATGCCCGCGATGCAGGCTTGCAGTGGCGCGCTCATGGACTGGCCTGTGCAGCGGCATCGGCCACAGCAGCGGCATCGGCCACCAAACTTTGGGCCAATAGCCACACCGGTCTGTCGACCAACTTGCCGTCCACCGCAATCGCGCCCAAGCCATGTTGCTCGACCTGTTGCAACACACGTTGGGCCCATTCCAATTCGGCCTGGCTGGGCGCAAAGCCCTGGTTAACGCCCAGCACCTGCTTGGGGTGTATGCACAACTTGGCACCCATGCCCATGCGGCGCGCTCGGCGCACATCGTTGGCCAAAACTTGGTCATCGCCAAAAGCCAAGGTCACGCCATCGACCGGTGCGCGCACACCGGCCAGGCGCGAGACCAACACCAAATGGGTGCGCACCGCATTGAGTTCTTCGCCATCGCTGCCCATGCCCGCGTCGGAAGCAAAGTCCACCGAACCAAAAATCAGTCGGTCCACCAAAGGGGCACTGGCCAACTCGCGGGCGCGGTCCCAGCCGTACACACTCTCCACAATCGGCAAAATCCGTTGGTCGGGTCGCATGCTTTTGGCCAACTGGATCAGCAAGTCCGCATCTTGGGCTTTGGGCAACACCAAGCCACGCACGCCTGGGTGGGCCAGCAAAGACAAGTCGCCATCGAACCAGGGTGTGCCATGTGCGTTGCAGCGCAGGTAAATGGGCTTGTCCGCCTGCAACCACTGTGCAATGGCGGTGCGGGCGCTCAGCTTGGCCTCGGGTGCGACCGCATCCTCCAGGTCCACGATCACCGCATGGGCACCGCTGGCCAACGCCTTGTCAAAACGCTCGGCGCGGTCGCCGGGAACAAACAAATAACTTCTCATGGCTCAAATGACTGCGAGTTCGCGCAGCTTTTCAATTTGTTGATCGGTAAAGCCCGCTTGCTGCAAAACCTGCGCCGTGTGCTGGCCCAAGGTGGGTGCGGCCACGGCGGCGACAGGGCCAGCGGTGATCGGGCAAGCCAGGGTTCGGATGGGGCCTTGGGGGTGGTCCATGCTGACCACCATGCCCATTTCGCGGGCAAAGTCATTGTCCAAGGCTTGCGCCACATCGTTGACCGCCGCAGAAGGGACTTGTCCCGCAAACACTTTCAACCAATGGGCGGTGGTGTGCTGCTGCAGCACCTCGTCCAAAGCCGCATTCACCGCTTGGCGGTTTTTCAAGCGGGCCGCAAAACTGCCAAAGCGTTCATCTGTGACCCATTGCGGACGGTCTATCTTTTCGCACAACACGCCCCAAAATTTTTCTTTGTTGCACATCACAAAAATCCAGCCATCTTGGGTGCGGTACAGCTCACTGGGCACCAAGGATGGATGGCCCGAGCGCGCTTGCCGCCCCGTGACCACCCCTTTGTTGAGGTACCAGGTGGCCAAATACGCCAGGTTGTACATGGCCACGCTGTAGAGGCTCACATCCACATCGCGCCCCTGACCGGTTTGTCGGGCCGACAAGACACCTGCGAGCATGGCCAAGGCCGCTGTGGTGCCGGTCATGTAATCCACGATGGACAAACCTGCGCGGGTGGGCGGCCCATCGGGCTCACCGGTCAAGGACAAATACCCGGCCTCGGCCTGCATCAAATAGTCATAACCCGGCCAATTGGCCCGCGAGCCGGTTCGGCCATAGGCCGAGAGATGGGCACACACCACGGCCGGTTTGATCAAACCCAATTGGGCATGGGTCAGGCCAAGTTTGACGGGCAAATCACCACGCAGGTTGTTGAACACCACATCGGCATCTTGCACCAATTGGTGCAACACCTTTTGGCCCTCGGGGTGCTTGAGGTCCAAGGTCAGGCTTTTTTTGTTGCGGCTGAAGGTTTGGTAGAAATGGCTGTCGCCAGGGCCAAAAAAATGGGGTCCCACCATGCGGCCCACTTCACCGCCGTCTTTTCGGTTTTCGATCTTGATGACCTCGGCCCCCAAGTCGGCCAAATACTGGGTGCCAAAGGGTCCGGCACCGTATTGCTCCACCGACAAAATGCGCAGGCCTTGCAACACCGGTGGTGGGTTTGTGGGGGCAGTTGATGCTTGCATGGGAGAGTCCTTGTTGGTGGGGTGCTCAAGCACCCAGGTCGTGTGCCAAATCGCGGCTGCGCTGATGGGCCAAGTCCAATACGCGGTCGCGCAATTGGCTGGCCGCTTCGACCGACCATGCCTGCGTGGCGTTGTCCATGAACTTGGCCACGATATCGGCATGGGCAATCGGTCTGCCGGGTGCGCCACGGTTGATCGGTTCTTTGTGGCCCACCTGGCGGCCATCGGCGAAATGCAGCACCACTTCGCCAGGGAAATACTTGGGGTAATCGGCATCGGGGTCGACCTCGTAGCGAACCAGGTCGGCCAAGGCCAAGGTGGCCGGGTCTTGCATGGCTTGGCCCTCTAAAGCCTGCAAGCCAAATTTGCCATGGCGCAAAGCCGTGGCAATGCCATATTGCACGCTGAACTGCGCTTCATACGCATTCGATGGTCGGCGTTTTTGCGCGACGGGTTCACACACCACGGGCACAAAGCCTTGGGCCACGCGCGCAACGATGTGGGACAAGGGCCCACTGTCCAATGAGGGCCGCAAAGCCGTGGCTGCATCGATGCAGGCATGGACAAAGTGACAAGCGGGAATGGGTTTGACCGCCACCCGCAAGATCTCCCAATCCACCCCCAAACCACGGGTGGCCAGCGGCATTTGGCAGGCGGCCAAGGCCGCACCCAAATGGCTGGCGTACAAGCCATACTGGCCTTCATAAGCGGTGGATGGCCCACTCATGCCACGCCGCGCCAATGCAACGGCGACGATCGCGCTGGATGCCGCCCAACCGGGGTGGAAACGCTTGGTGCCCGCACCCTCTTTCAAAAATTCCAGGGTACCGCCCGCCATCGACAAGGCAATGCCTTGCGCATGCACGGTTTGGGATTCGTCCAAGCCCCACAACTTGGCCGCAGCAACAACGCAGCCAAAAATACCGGCCACTGCGGTGGGGTGAAAGCCCGCTTTGTGAAACACACCGCCCGCCACCAAACCGACGCGGGTGGCCACCTCCATGCCCGCTACATAGGCCAACAACAAATCTTGGCCCGAGCTGTCTTCTTGACAGGCCACGCTGAAGGCAGCGGCAAACACCGAAGCGGTGGCATGCACCACGCTGCCGGGGTGGGTGTCGTCGTAGTCCAGCCCATGCACCAACAAGCCATTGATCAAGGCCGCATCGCGCGCTGGCAAATGGGCTTTCATGCCAATCACCGGGACCGGCCCTACACTGGGACACAGGTCTTGCATGGCCAGCCAGGTTTGCTGGGCGAAGGGATAACGCCCTGAAGCCAAGGCGATGCCCAGCGCATCGAGGATCAGGTGCTGCGCTTGGGCCACCACCGGTTGTGGCAGGTCGTTCCACTGCAAACCACAGGCCCAATGCGCGTACTGCGCCGCAACGCTTGGGGCCGATGCCGATGAAAGGGGGTCAGACGGGTTCATGCCTTGTGCGCTTCAGTCGTCCACCGCATGGCCACGGCAGGCCACCAAGATGATGCGTTCAAAGGACATGATTTCCACCCCATCTTGGTTCAAACCCCGGGTGTGCACGGTCACAATGCCCTGGTTTGGCCGGGACTTGGACTGGCGCTTGTCCAGCACCTTGGTTTCTGCATACAAGGTGTCACCGGCGAACACCGGTCCACTGAGCTTGATGTCTTTCCAACCCAAATTGGCAATCGCTTTGGCGCTGACATCGTTGACCGTCATGCCCACCACCACGGCCAAGGACAAGGGGCTGTTGATCAGCAAGCGGCCAAACTCACTTTTCTTGGCGAACTCCATGTCACAGTGCATGGGGTGTTGGTTCATGGTGAGCAAGGCAAAGCTGATGTTGTCTTGATCGGTCAGGGTGCGGCCGGGTCGGTGCTCATACACATCGCCGACTTGAAAATCTTCAAAGTAGCGCCCATACGAGGTGCGGTAGCGTTGGGGTCCAATTTCGCGTGCCGTGATCATGTTTTCTCCTGTGAAGGTTCTGGGGTGGGTGTTCAGGCCAAACTTTTTTCTTGGGCCAAGGTGGGGTAGTCGTTGTAACCATCGGGGCCACCGCCGTAAAAGCGTTTGGTGATGGCTTTTTGGTATGGGCCGTCAACCCGGATGCGCTCAGGCAAGTCCGGGTTGGCCATCCACAAACGGCCAAAGGACACGGCATCGATGGATCCGTTGCCAATCAAGCTTTGCGCGGTTTGCGGGTCTATGCCCCCATTGGCGATGATGGGGCCATGAAACACAGGCCGGGTGAGGGAGAGCATTTGATCGCGGTCAAATTGACCGGCCCAAAAATTGGTGTCGGCCAACTCCAACCAGCCCATGCCGTGGCGGGCCAACTCATCGACCAAGTACCGGTAAGTGGGCACGGGATCGGGGTCGAGTGCGCCATTGAAGGTGGTGAAGGGAGAAATGCGCATGCCCACACGACCGGCTGGGAACTCGGCGATCATGGCGCGCATGGCCTGCAAAGCAAATTGCGCGCGTGCCTGGGGCGAGCCGCCATAGGCATCGGTGCGGCGGTTCAGATAAGGCGATAAAAACTGGTGTGGCAAATAACCATTGGCCGCATGCAGTTGCACGCCGTCAAAGCCCACGTCTCGGGCGGCCCGGGCGGCGCGCCCGAACGCGGCAATCGTGTCTTCAATTTCCGCCAGGCTCATGGCCCTGGATGGACAAGCGCTTTTCTTGCGAAAAATGCCTTGCTCGTCGCGGCCCCAAACGGTGATGGCATCGACATTGTCATTGATACCCGATGGCGACAAAGGCGGGTCGGGTTGTTCGCGGCTGTCTGCGGCCACACGACCGCCATGCCACAACTGCAGGGCGATCTTGCCGCCCGCCTGATGCACCTGATCGACCAACACGCGCCAAGCATCGATTTGCTCGGTGGTGAAGATGCCAGGCGTGCACTCCCAAGCGTTGGAGCGCAAAGCCACATTGGTGGCCTCTGCAATGATCAAACCCGCAGAAGCCCGTTGCACATAGTGCTCGGTCATCATGGGCGTGGGCACCCGCTCGGGCGTGGCCCGCGAGCGGGTCAAAGGGGCCATCCAAATGCGGTTGTTGAGTTCGAGATCGCCCAGTTTGATGGGGGTGAACAAATCGGTCATGGTGTGCGGTCTCCTGGGTCGGTGGTCATGGTGGGAACGGCCCAGGCTTGGACCTGGGCACCGTTCTCACGCAAGGGTTTGATCTGGGCATATTCATCCGAATGCCAAAAGGCCTTCAAGTGGGCCATGCTGGGGAACTCCAACACGATCAAGCGCTGTCCGTCATGCTGGCCCTCCATCACTTCCAGGTCTCGGCCAATGGCCAATACCTTGCCGCCGTGCTGGGCCATCAAGGGTTGGACCTGCGCTTGGTATTGCTTGTAACGGGCCATGAACGCAGGGTCGGGGCTGAGTTGGGCCTGGATGATGAACAGTGCGGGCATGGTGTCATTCCAAAGGCTGGGTCAACTGCGCCATGAGCAACTCTTTGAGCTTGCCGCGCTCGACCTTGCCCGTGGGATTGGATGGAATGGCATCGATGAAAAAATAGTGCCTCGGTCGTTTGAACGCGGCCAGATCGGGGTTTTGCAGGCAAAAAGCGTCCATGGCGCTGGCATCGAGTGCAGGGTCTTTGCGCACAATGGCCGCACACACCACCTGCCCCCACTTTTGGCTGGGCAGCCCCACCGCTGCCGCATTGGCCACACCGGGGTGTTGGAACAAAATGTTTTCAATCTCAGAGGGGTGGATGTTTTCGCCACCGCTTTTGATGGTGTGGTCCATGCGGCCCATCACGGTGATGAAGCCCTCGGCATCGGCGACTGCCGCATCCCCCGAAAAGTACCAGCCATTGCGCAGTGTTTCTGCCGTTTTATCGGGCAAGCCCCAGTATTGGCTGAACAAGGTCGGTCCGCGTGCGATCAATTGCCCTATCTCGCCCGCATGGCACACCTGGTTTGGATCCACGCTGTCATTGCGGATGACACGCACCTCCATGTTGACCGCTGCTTGGCCCACGCTGCCCAGTTTTTCAGGGCGGCGGCGGTAGTCACACACCGTCACGGCCAGTGCTTCGGTTGACCCGTAAATATTGCCGAAGTAGTCGGGGAACAAAGCCATGCACTTGCGGGTGACATCGTCGGCCAATGTCTGCCCGCCATAAAAACCACAGCGCAAACTGCTCAAGTCGTACTGGGTCAAATCCGCCGCCACCAGCATCACCATTTGCGTGGGGACACCATGCAGCACAGTGATTCTTTCGGACTCGACCAGTGACAAGGTTTCATGCACATCAAAACCACGGGTGAGCACATTGGTGCCACCGATTTGAATGAATGGCATCAATTGCAAGTGAAATTGGGCGATGTGGAACAAGGGCTTGTTGTGCAAGATCACATCCTCGTGCCTGAAACCCACCTCAACCGCCATGGTCATGCTGCCCACGATCTCGGCCAGGTGCGAGCGCACCACGCCTTTGGGGCGGCCCGTGGTGCCGGATGTGTACATGATCAGCGCCGGGTCGTGCCACCCCACCGACACCTCGGGCTCCAGGTCTTTTCCATTGGCCACAAAGTCATCAAAGCGCACCTCACCAGCCTGGGCTTGGGGGCCGATGTAAATCAGCTTTTCAAGGCGCAACTGGTCTTTGATGGCCATGACCGGGTCGCGCAAGGTTTCTTCAAACACCAAGATCTTGGCACCCGCGTCTTCAATGATGTATTTCACTTCATTGGCGGCCAACCGGTAGTTGATGGGCACCGGAATGGCACCGAGTTTCATCAAGGCATAAAAGCCGGTGATTTGTTCGGGCAAGTTGTAGGTGAAAAAGGCCACCCTGTCGCCCTTGACCACGCCGCTATTGGCAAACGCACTGGCGGCTTGGTTGACCCAGGTATTCCACTGGCCATAGGTCCATCGCTGGCCTTCAAAAACCAAGGCGGTTTTGTGGGGCCATTTCAAGGCCGCTTGGGTCATGGTGTCTGCAAGATTCATGGCGGGACTCTGTATCGGTGGTTCAAACAATCAATGGAAGTTGGGCCAACGCGCCCAATGAAAATGGGTGGGTTCAGCGTTTGGCAGCCCGGTAGACGACGCTGCATCCACGGCGGACAAATCCAATGCATCGATTTCCATGCCTTGGGCATGCCAGGCCTGCAAGGTGGCGTTGGGCAAGACACCATGCGAAAAACCGTTGTGCACCCACAGCACATGCGCCAAGCCTTGGCCCTGCCCATCCGCTGGGGCTACATCGGTCCAAGCGGAGCTTTGTACCATGACACCAAAGGGCTTGGCCGTCGATGCGCCACTGTGCCACTGCGGTCGGCCATGGAACCGGGCGCAAGCCACACACCCGTGCTGAGATTGGGTTTGCTGGCGCAAGGTGTGGGCGGGCACAACACCATGGGTGTCACGGCCCCAGGTCAGCCCGTTGATGGTCAAGTCGCCTTGCAGCAACAAGAAATCCTCGTCCACGCTGTAATGCCCAGGGCGCAAGCGCTGCCAACCCGCCGGAAATGCCACCACAGCCCAAAAGTGATCACTGGTGACACTGTGCAAACGCGCCAAACGCACCGGTGCATTGGCATCGGGCATGGGCATGTCCTGCCACTGCAGTTTCACAGGATCACCCAGCCATTGCGGCATCTCAGGCCCGTCTCAGTTGAATGTCGCTGAGGGCTTGGGCCACCAAGCGTTCCCCGCACAACAGTTGTTGGTCGATTTGCACCACCCACATGCCAGCGCGCTGCTCAATGGCAGTGACCTGCCCGCGTGCCACCAAATGGTCACCAGCGAACGCCATGGATTTCATTTTCAAAGCCATGCGCGCGATGAAAGCCGCAGGCCCGGCCCAGCGCATGGCCTCACGGGCGAACACAGCGCCAAAGGCCTGGCCATCGATGAGCACCCCCGGGAGTTGCTTGGCCGTGGCATGCGCTTTGTCATAGTGCAAGCGATGCCAGTCCCATGTGGCTGCGCCATAGGCGACCAAATCAACTTCGGTGAAGGTGTGGCCTTGCTCGGGCAGGCTTTGGCCAAGCCGGATGTGTTGGGGGTCAAGACTGGGTCTGAGCATGGGGCACCAAAGGTTGATAAACCAGCGCTTCGCGGTTGGTGGCCACCGTTTGGCCTTGGGCATCGGTGTACGTGGCCACCGACATCACAAACAACTGCGTGCCGCCCCTGGAGGAGGGTTTTTCCACCATGCTCTCCAAAGTCCAGGTCACTGAAATGCGATCGCTGGCCAAAATCGGGCGGGTGAAGCTGTAGTCGTTGCCAGCCCGAATCAAGCGGCAACCCTGCACGGGCAAATGCCATTCATGACCGATGTAGCCCTCTGCATCGGGTTCACGGTGGGCGTATTGACAGGTCTCACACACCAAGGTGGGTGGCGCAATCACACCCGCATGGCCTGCGGCCTTGGCATAGTCTTCGTCCAGGTACAAGGGGTTGTCATCGTGCAGGGCCAGGGCAAAGTAGCGGATCGATGCGTGGCCCAAGGCTTCCCGGGCCGGGTAATGCACCTGGCGCCCCACCATGGCTTGCAATTCAGGGGTGAGCAAAGCCATGGGTCAATCCAATATGGCAAACGGGTCGACTTCGATTTTCATCTCGGGCCGCAGCAAGGCCTCGCAGATCAATCCGGTCGATGCCGGGTACGGCGTGCGCAACAAGGCCGCACGCACACCTGCCACGTTGCGGTAATCGGCCAAGGCATTGGGCGTTACGTATTCAATCGTCTTGACCAGGTTTTCAGGCCCAGCGCCCGCCGCTTCCAGCACTTTGATGATGTTGCGGTAGGTGTACTCGGCTTGTGCCACCACATCGTTTTCATGCACCACGCGCTCAGTGGCAGGGTCGAGCGCACCTTGGCCCGACATGAACAACAACTTACCCGCTTTGACCGCTGGGCTGTAGGTGAGCTTTTCGTAACGCGTCCAACCCGGGTTGATGCATTCCAACGCATCGCGCGAGGCGATGAAGTCATACTGGATCAAGGCTTCGGGGTGCACCAAGCGCGGCATCATCAAACCCGCAGCACCCGGGTAAATCGGACCCAAATGCTGTTTGCGAATGCGCCCTGTACCCTTGTACTGCGACAAGCCCTGGGCTGTGAGGTAGTCCACGGTTTTCACCACATTTTGAAAACCCAGGCCCAAGGCCGAGAGCATTTTTCCGGCTTGTTCAAAAATGAATGCGGTTTGCGCCACGATGTCGCCAGCGCCCACGATGCGCCCTTGGGCATCGACCGGTTGGATGGTGGGCAGGTAAACCACCCCTGCCGAGTCGCGGGCGGGCGAGGCCTTTGAGCCCACATCGGTGGCCGCACCCACCGGGCCAGCGGTGATTTCGATTTCAATGAAGGCCTCGGGCCGCAACAAACTTTTGACCGGTACCGTGTGCACCGTGGGTTGGTGTGCGCCAAACACCTCGGCGCGCACGGCAGCGGCCTCGGCATAGCGTTCAATGCCCTCGGGTCTGACGTACTCCACCACCCGAACCACGTCGTGGAAACCCATGCCCGCACCGTCCAAGATGGCACCAATCTTGGCGTATGCGGTGCGCACTTGATCGGTCATGCTGCCGCGCACCACTATTTTTTTGTTCACGGGGTCGTATTCGGAGGCGGTGTGGCCCGACAAATAAGCGCCCCTGTCGGTCATCAAGCCCAAGGAGAACGAATAACGTGCGTAGTCGAACCACGGGAAATGGGCAGGTGTGATGGCTTTGAGTTTCATGGAAAGTCGATGTCCGTATTGAAAAGTCAGGGGGTATGGGTTTGCCACCATTGGCGCAACGCATCCAAATGGTGGGCTTTGGGCACCGCTTGGGCGGGCTTGAAAGGGGCTGGTGGGTTCAAACCCAGGTGGGCATAGGTGTCGTTGTCGGCGGTGATGCACTGCAAGGGGGCTTTGACGCGGGGCAACTGGGCCACCCAATCAAAGGACCAGTTCGCACGCCAAGCCGCCGCATAACTGTCGGGTTGTTTCATGGCTTCCAACACACTAAGGTTCAGGCGCACAGGGTCTATTTGTGAGGGCTGGGGCTTGCGCTGCGCCATGCGCCGATCAAACCATGGCCACCACAATTCGGCATCTCGGGTGTGGTGCCAAGCCCTAAGCCAATGGACCCCTTCCCAACTGGGATGGACATCGGGTATGCCATGTTCCAGCATGGTGTCTCGCATGGCCGCATCGACCCACAAAGGGGCATCCAAACTCACCGTGGCCACCCGTTGCGGGCATTGCACCGCCAAAGCGCAGGCCAAAGCAGCCCCCCCTTGGTGGCCCCACAAATGAACTTTGGCCACACCCAAGTGATCGAGCACCTGGCAAACCGCCCTGACCCAGGTGCCATGGTCTTGCGGGTTGTCGGGCAAAGCATCGGACTCGCCATGGCCTGGCAAATCCAAGGCCAGCACCGGGAGATGTGGCCCCAAGGCGAGCATCTCGGTTTCGTACACGCGCGAAGAACCCGGGCTGTGGTGCAACAACAAAACCGGTGTGTCGTCCGACAACGCGCCCATGCTTCTCACGGCCAATTGCGCGCCTTCAAAGTCCACATAAGCCTCGGTCAATCGGTGGGGCAAGGCTTGACAGGCGGGTGCGTCGGGCACATGGGATGGGGCGGGGTGTTGGGCCAATAGGCCCAGCTCATGGGCGGAGGCGGCCTCAAACTCTCGCGGCACATCCGACATCCACACGCCAGCGGGGTACAAATGGCGGGTCAGGTACATGCTGTCGCCCGGCCGATTGCCAAAACACACGGGGACCTTCAAATCGGGGACCACGCCCAATGCACGGTGGCGAAATGGCGCGGCATAACCCACGCGGTAACCGTCCCCCGCTTGCAGCAGCTCCACCACCCCCCGGTGCAAAAACGCCAAATCAGGCACATCGGTGTCGGAACGCTGGGCATCGAACTGTTTGTTCCACGGCCAAAAAACATGCTGATCGCGGTAACGAAACCACAAACGCAACAGGTGTCCCGCATCCCATTGCGGCACGATGGGCTCCAAATACGCTTCGAGTTCAGCCGGTGAATACGCTTTGGCGAAAACCGCAAAACCATCGGCCAAGGCCATGCTGCAACGTTGGGGGTGGCGGGCGGCAAACTCAACCGCGATCGAGGCCCCGGTGTGGCGGCCATAGGTGGCCACTTTTTCAATGCCCAAGGCGCTCAAGGTATCGGCCAAAGCATCGGCAAAATCTTCGACCGAGGGGCTGTCTATTGGCAATGGGTCCGACAGGCCAAAGCCAGGTGTATCCAATGCAAAACAAGTGAATTGCTGGCCAAAAATTTCCATCAAAGGGCGCATCACTTTGGACGAGCAAGGTGAGGCATGCAACAGGGCCACGGCCGGGCCATGGCCCGCGCGCAGGTAATGCACGCGACGCTGGCCCACGGTCACAAAATGTTTGGTGATCTTCATGCGCACTCCCCTCAATAACTCTTGGGCAGACCCATGCGCTCGCCCAAAAAGTTTTTCACCATTTCATTGGAAATCGGGCTGAATGGACCCAATCGGGTGTCGCGAAACAAGCGCTCCATCGGGGTTTCTTCCACCAAGCCATAACCGCCCAAAACGCGCATGCATTTGTCGGTGGCACGCACAGCGGTTTCGGTGGCGGCCAGCTTGGCCATCGCGGCTTCCGTGGCGCATTCGCGGCCCTGGCTGAGCAACCAAGCGGCTTTGTAGGTGAGCAAGCGGATTTGCTCCAGCTCGGTGGCCACCTCGGCCAAAGGATGCTGCACCGCTTGAAATTGACCGATGGACCGGCCAAAGGCTTGGCGGTCCCGGGCGTATTGCAAGGCCTGCTCCAATGCGGCGCTGGTGATGCCCACATACATGGCCGCACACAAAATGCGCTCCTCGTCCAAGCTGGCCAGCAAGTGGTACCAACCGCGACCCCGCTCACCCAGCACCGCAGATTCGGGGGCTTTGGCATCGTCAAAAAACACCTCACAGGTGCATGCCGCCCGCATGCCCATCAGCTCCAATCGCCGCACCGTCACGCCGGGTTGCTGACGCGGCGTGAGGACCAAGGACATGCCGCGCGCGCGCTTGCCTTCGGTTTCGGGCTCGGTGCGGCACAACACCAAAATCGCATCGGCATCATCGGCCAATGAGGTGTAGAGCTTTTGGCCCCGAACGGTCCATTCGCCATCGGCCAAGCTGGCACGGGTTTTCAAGCTCAGCACATCGGTGCCGCCGCCGGGCTCGCTCATGCCAAAGCCCATCAAAAACTCACCCCTGGCCAAACGGGGCAGGTAATGTTCTTTTTGTGCTGGGGTGCCCACCTCCATGAACACCCGGGCCGTCATGGAGGTCAGCAACCAATCGGTGCCCAGTGAGGGGAATCGGCGCGACAACTCCTCGCACAAGATGGTGCCTTGCATGATGTCGCCACCAGCCCCACCGTATTCCTCTGGCAGTGAGATGCCCATCCATCCCTGGGCGGCCAATTTGGGCCATATGCTGCGCGGGATTTTGCGCGCGCGGTCGTACTCACGAATGGTTTTTTCGGGCAACTCGGCATCCAAAAAATGGCGCACGCTGTCGCGCAGCATTTGGTGCTCAGAAAGGGTGTCGAAATTCATGCAGATTTTCCTTGGGGCATTCTCAGGATGGGCGTGAGGCCTGGGGTGCAAAGTCCATCCACCCGTTCAACTTGGCGTAAATCACGGCACCGCTGGCGCTGGCCATGGGGGGCTCGCTGGTGTGGGCCGGTCGGTGCACAAACACCCCTGGGCCCATCGACTCATCGCCCCACTCCATACCCCCTGAGAGCACATACATTTGCCACCACACCGAGTGGGCACCGCCACTGCTTTGCCGATAGCCCGGCGATAAACGCAACAACACGGTTTGCTGCCCGGTGTGGGGATTGCGGCTGAGCACGCGCACCGACAGATTGGGCAAATCAAAACCCGCCAATGGGCCTTCGCTGCGCGCATAAGCCATGCCAGACTGCCACACCAAGCCGGCCGATGAAACCTTGCACAAACGCCCGCGCGTGCCCAATGACGACTCGTCCGTGTGGGGTATCAAATGGTTGCGCCCGGCCTGCTGGGCGGGACAGACATAGCGGCTGACCGGGCCGCTTTCATTGGACTGTCCTTCAAAGCCCAGCAACAATTCCACACCCTGATCGGTGCGCGCATGGTGTATCCAACCCGGTGGTCGCCAGAAGTAATCGGCCGTTTGCAAGCTGGCCTCGCCATCGAGTGCGACCTCACCGCCGAGCAAAAAACCTTCCTCGACCGAGTCGTGGCAACAATGGGTCAAATCGCTGTAACCGGGTTCGAGTTGAACCAAATCGAGCCGGCGCGTGCTGCTCTGGTCCAGGTATAAATTTTTTTGCCGGTATTTGGCAAAGTTGGCTTCGACCTGATCCGCGGGACCCAGGTTGTCTCGAAACGCGGGAGCCAGGGTGCGCAAATAATCCAAACCGCTCTCCCATGGCATTCGCTGGGTATCGACAACACTGGCGTGGTGCAAGCCCATGGGTTCAGCTTTGCGCGTTTGGCGATCCATCGCTGGCCACGGGTTCACCCAAGTAAACCTGTTGCACCAAAGGACTGGCCCGCACCTCCTGGGGCGGCCCAACGGCCAACACCTTGCCTTGGTGCAAGACGGTGATGCGACTGGCCACGGCAAACACCACCGCCATGTCGTGTTCGGTGAAGACGCACGAAATCCCCAGTTGCTGGGCCACTTGGTGCACCAACTGAATGGAGGCCAGGCGCTCTTGCGCGGCCATGCCTGCGGTGGGCTCATCGAGCAACAACAATTTGGGCTGGCTGGCCAAGGCAATGGCCAACTCCAAGCGCTTTTGATCGCCATGCGCCAATGTTTTGGCGGTCCGCGCCCACTGCGCGGCCAAACCCACCAGGTCCAGCAATTCTTTGGCGCGTGCCACATGCAGACCCACGGCGGGCACCCAGGTCTGCCAAGTTTGTTGCGCATGGGCCAGCAAGGCCACTTGGACGTTTTCCAACACCGTCATGCCGTGAAAGATGCGCGTGATTTGAAAGGTGCGCCCCATGCCCAATCGGGTCAACCGATGGGGCGCAAGACCGGTCACATTGCGCCCATCGAACCAGATGCTGCCTTCATCGGCCTTGAGCAAACCCGTGAGCGTGTTGAAAAAGGTGCTTTTGCCTGCGCCATTGGGGCCGATGATGGCGTGGAACTCACCGGGCTTGACTTGCATTTCCACGTTTTGCAAGGCCTGCAGACCGCCAAAGCGCTTGGAAATGCCTTGCACCTTCAACACAAAATCGGTGGCCGCTGTGCTCATGCATCCACCTTTTTGAATCGACCGACCAATCCCGTGGGCATGAGCAAGACCAACAACACGATGATGATGCCCATGGCCAAGGGCCAGTATTCGGTTTTGCCGCTGATCATGACTTCCAGCACCACGTACACAGCGGCCCCAACGGCCGGGCCCAAAAAGGACTGCACGCCACCGAGCACCGCCATCACCACAGGCGTGGCACTGGCCGTCCAGTTCAGCCAGGAGGGAAACACATTGCCGGTTGAAAAAGCAAACAAAGCGCCCGCCAAACCCGCAAAGGCCGCACTGATCACAAAGGCCACCCATTGGTGTTGGCGCACATGCACGCCCACGTATTGCACCCGCAAGGGGTCGTCTTTGAGGGCGCGCAGGGTCAAACCAAATGGAGAGCGCACCAAGCGGTGCAACAGATAAACGCTGGGCACACACCAGGCCAAGGCATACCAGTAGTAGCCCAAGGGTGTGCCCAATTCACCCGGGGGCTTGAGCCCTGTGATGCCATCGTCCCCACCGGTCAGACCCGATGCTTTCAGGGCCACAGTGAACAAAAGCATTTGAAAGGCAAAGGTGAGCATCGAAAAATAAATGCCCGATCGGCGCACCGAAAAATACCCAATCACACCCGCCATGGCCGCCGATACGGCCATCGCCACCAAGGGTGCCAAGGTGAACATCCACACGACATCCAAACCACTGCGCTTGAAGAATATGGCCGCGCTGTATGCGCCGACACCAAAGAACGCCGCATGACCAAACGACAACATGCCACCAAAACCCAAGAGCAAATTGAAACTCAAGGCATACAGCGCAAAGGCCAACACCTCGATCGCGATGAAGATCCAAAAATCACTGACCGACCAAGGCAGCACCAGCAATGCCATGCCCACCAAGGCCAGCCATGTGCGCTGCGCGGTCATTCCGGGCTCCCAAACAAGCCCCAGGGCCGAACGATCAACACCACCGCCATGCAGACAAAGGTCATGACCACCGACCAACCCGGGAAGGCCAACACGCCATAGGCATTGATCACACCCACCAACAACGAGGCCACCAAGGCCCCCATCACACTGCCCATGCCACCGATGACCACCACCACAAAAGCGTCAATGATGATTTGGACATGCAGGCCTGGGCCCACGGACACCACGGGCGCTGCCAAGGCACCACCCAAACCTGAGAGCGCTGCACCCAGCGCAAACACACTGGTGTAGAGCCAACGGGTGTTGACCCCCAAGGCACCCAACATGGCGCGGTCGTTGGTGGCGGCGCGGATGAAAATGCCCCAACGGGTTTTGTGCAGCAAAAACCACAGGGCCAGTGCCACCACCACACCGGTGAAGATAAGAAATAAGCGGTAATTGGGAAAGGTCACACCCAAGGTTTGGGCCGCACCGGTCAAGGCCTGGGGCGCGGTCATGGACCGGTCTTCATTGCCCCAGATGAGTTTGACCACATCGCCCATGATGAACACCAAGGCAAAGGTGATCAGCAATTGAAACTCATGGGGCGCGTTGTAAATGCGGCGCAGCAAACCCCACTCGATCAAGCCCCCCACCAGGGCCAGCACCAAGGTGGCCGCCACCAACACCAAGGCAAACACGGCCCCGCTTTCGCCCCACTGGGCCGACAAACTGACCGCCACAAACGCGCCCAACATGAACAGCACACCGTGGGCGAAATTGAGGATGCGTTGGACACCAAAAATCAGCGACAGACCCGCTGAAATCAAGAACAGCAGCATGCCGTTGGAAACACCGGCGAGCGTTTGGCGCGCCAAGACGGTGGGCTCCAGCATCCATGCAAAGTGTTGCGAGAGGAACTCGATCATGGTTTCAAAACGCGTGTGGTGAGTGCATCGAACCAGTTTGCCAGAGCCAGGTGCAACTTGCAATCACTATTTGTCCGGACAAAAGATCATTTGGCTTTTTTCATTCGGGTTTACCCGGGCGCACCGCCGCGGTGCGCTTGCCGATGGCACAAAAGATGAGGGCATCATCGATTGACAAGCACAGCTTTAACACCTCAGAATCCAACACGCATCAACCAAGGAGAAATCTAGTGCACCCCTTGATCAAAAATCGTTTGTTACCGGCGCTGGCTTTGGCCGCAGCCTTGATATCACCCACCGCCCACGCGCAAGCGGCCAGCGGAAACGATCCCATCAAACTCGGATTGATCGACATTTACAGCGGCGGTTTTGCTTTCATTGCCGACTCCATTCGCACCGGATTTCAAATTGCAGTGGACGAGGCCAATGCGGCCGGTGGCCTCAAGGGCCGCCCGTTTCAACTGGTCAGCGCCGACATGGGCGGTCAAGTTGAAAAGGCCGTGACCGAAGGTCGCCGCATGATCTTGGAAGACAAAATCAAATTTGTGACCGTCGGCATCCACAGTGGCGCAGCGATTGCCGTGGGCAATTTGGGCAAAGAGCACAAGGTGCTGGTCACTGGCGGCTTTGCCACCACCAAACGGCTCACCGGCGAATCTGGCCACCCCTATATTTCGCGGGCCAATTTGTCCACGGTTGAAATTGGCAGCGTGATTGCCCAATACATCAAAGCCAGACCCGACATCAAACGCATTTCCACCATTGCGCCAGATTACGAATACGGCCAACAGTTCATTGAAGACTTCATGCGCGCCCTCAAAGCGGTTCGCCCGGATGTGGTGGTGGTGCGCCAAGAGTGGTCCAAATTGGGGGCGACCGACTTCTCCGCCCACGTGACCGCTTTGCAAGCCCAGCCGGTGGATTTGATCGTCAACGGGGGCTTTGGTGCCGACCTGGTGAATTTGCTCAAAGCCGCCAAAGACTTTGGATTGTTTGCCGGCAAAACCCAGTTCTTCACCCATGGCCTGGACCTGGTCAAGATGAGCTCGGTGAAAGACCTGTTGCCTGCCAACACGGCTGGTACTGTTTGGTATCCCTTCTACGCACTCAATTCAGCCAAGTCCAAGAGCTTTGCGGCCGAGGTGGAAAAGCGGATGAAAACCTATCCCACTGGCCCCACCACCGTGGGCTATGCGGCCGGCAAAATGATTGTGGAGTCGATCCGCAAAGCCGGTACCGCGACCGATGTGGAAAAAGTCATTCAAGCCATGTCCACCGTCAGCTTTGAAGGCCCCACGGGCATGACCAAAGTGCGCGGCTGCGACAACATGGCTTTGTTCGACTTTTATGTCGGCACGGTCAAGCGCGATGCCTCCTTGCCCGATGGCATTGGCGTGACCGATATCAAAACCTATCGCACCGAAGAATTCGCCAGACCTTGCCAAGAGTTGCTGCGCTCGCGTGGCAGCTGAACCCATGACCTTGTTGCGGGTTGAGGGCCTGGAGACTGCTTACGGCGACAGCCAGGTTCTGTTTGGCATTTCCATAGAGGTCCGCAAAGGCGAAGTGGTGGCTTTGCTGGGGCGCAATGGCGCTGGCAAGACCACTACTTTGTCTTCCATCATGGGCTTGGTGCCACCGCGCAAAGGCGAGATTTTTTTCAAAGATCAGCCGATTGCGCGCTTGGAGCCTTTTCAAGTTTGTCGCGCTGGCTTGGGCTATGTGGCCGAAGACTGCCGCTTGTTCACCTCCTTGACGGTGGCCGAAAATTTGGAAACCGCGCGCATGAACGCGCGCGATGGCAGTGCCCCCTGGGGGCTGACCCAAGTGCTGGACCTGTTCCCGGACATTCGAAATTTCCTCAACCGAAAAGCCGGTGCTTTATCGGGTGGTCAGCAGCGCATGGTGGCGATTGCCCGCACCATGATGGGCAACCCCGATTTGATTTTGCTGGACGAGCCCTCTGAAGGTTTGGCCCCCTTGGTCATTGAAGCCATGCTGCAACGCTTGAAACAACTCAAGTCAGCGGGGCAGACCGTGCTGATCAGTGAGCAAAACCTACGCTTTGCCAATGAGCTGGCCGACCGCGTTTACATCATTGAAAAAGGCCAAATCCCTTACCAGGGCACGCCGGCCGAACTCAACAACTTGCCCCAGGTTCGCCAGCAATACCTGATGGTTTGAGCATTCCCCATCAAGGCTTGAAGTCTGAGCGCAGCAAGCTCATTTGGTAGCTGAATCGACCGCTCGGGTGCAAGCTGTCCGATATTTCAAGCAACAGGTTGTGCGCATCGAAGTACAACCGTTGCATGCGCAAAGCCGGGCTGCCCACAGGGCACAACAACAAGGTGGCATCAGCCGCACTGACCGAACAGGCATCGATGCGCTGCTCAATGCGCGCCACTTTGATGCCATAAATTTCCTCGATCCAGCGGTACACCACGGCATTTTTTCGCCGCTTCATGGCGGGAATGATTTTTTGAAACGCCGGGTTCAAGTAAACCCGGGTCAAGCAAACCGGCAAGGTGTCTTCGCCTTTGCTGCGCCGCAGCCCCATGCCAAAAATCCATGTTTGGCCCGAGGTCAGCTGGGTTTCACCCATGTTCAAGGTTTGGTCCAGCTTGAGGGTTTCCCAATGGGTGATTTCAAAACGGGTGGACTCGGTGTATTGCAGCAAATCGTCCACCGTCTCCAGGGTTTGCACATACGGCGTGCGCCGGTTTTGTGAGGCCACCACACTGCCCACCCGGGGCCGGCGGGTGACCAAACCTGCATCGGTGAGCATGCTCAGCGCATTGCGGGCCGTGAAACGACTGACACCAAACAACTCGCACAACTCATGCTCGGTGGGCAGCAATTCGCCCACCTGATAAACCCCGTCTGTGATGTCTTGGCACAACTGGTTGAACACCGCCAAGTAACGCGGTTCACCCCCCGCAATCTGGGCGACTTTGGCGGCGGTTTTTTTTCGCTTGGAGGGTTTGGAAGTGGCCATGAATGAAATTTGACAGCGGTTCAGATTCCCATTAAATTAGTTTGGTTATTTTGTCTGGACAAATGAATTTTCGGGTCTCAGGTTTACCCTCGGGGTATTGTCTGTTCCATCTCCATTGGATTTTCCAAACCACCAAACGCACCCCGTCATCATAAGGAAACACCATGTCTCAAATCGACGCTGACAACGAACAAGAACAACAAATGCTCGATGCCATTGAAAAATGGTTGGAACGCGATGTTCGCCCCCATGTGCTGCGCCTTGAACACGCCGACGAATACCCCATCGAGATGGTCGAACAAATGAAAGAGTTGGGTTTGTTTGGGGCCACCATTGGGGTTGAGTACGGTGGGCTTGGCCTCAAAGCCAGCACCTACGCCAAGATCGTCGAAAAAATTGCCGCCACGTGGATGTCGCTGTCTGGCATCTTCAACAGCCACCTGATCATGGCCGCTTGCGTTGAACGCAACGGCACCGAAGAGCAAAAAAATCACTACTTGCCAAAATTCGCCACGGGCGAAATTCGCGGTGGCCTGGCCTTGACCGAGCCCGATGCCGGCACCGATTTGCAAGGCATCAAAATGCGGGCCAAAAAAGACGGCGATCACTACATCATCAATGGCACCAAAACTTGGATCTCCAACGGCATCCATGGCACTTGCTTTGCGCTGCTGGTCAAAACCGATGCCAGCGCCGACCCCGCCCACAAAGGCATGTCTTGCTTCATTGCCGAAAAAGGCCCCGGCTTCACCGTCTCGAAAAAACTGGAAAAGCTGGGCTACAAAGGCATCGACAGTGCCGAATTGATTTTTCAAGACTACAAAATCCACGCCAGCAAATTGATCGGCGGCAAAGAAGGCCGTGGCATGCAAACCGCATTGGGGGGTTTGGAGCTGGGGCGCATCAATGTGGCCGCCCGAGGCTGCGGCATTGCAGGGGCTGCATTGATGGATGCGGTGAAATACGCCCAAGTGCGCCACACCTTTGGCAAGCCGATTGCCGAGCACCAGGCCATTCAGCTCAAGCTGGGCGAGATGGCCACCCGTTTGCAAGCGGCCCGCTTGCTCACCTATGACGCGGCCCGCATTTACGACAAAGGCGAGCGCTGCGACATGGAAGCGGGCATGGCCAAGTACTTTGCCTCAGAAGCCGCCCTTGAAAACGCCACCGAATGCCTGCGCATCCACGGCGGCTATGGTTATTCCAAGGAATACCATGTGGAGCGTTATTACCGCGACGCACCCTTGATGTGCATTGGCGAGGGCACCAATGAAATGCAGCGCATCATCATTGCCCGCCAAATGATTTCCAGGCACCCTGCTTGACCCATCCGCTCCAGCACCGCATCGGGCGATGGGGCCCAGGCCCTGAGATGACAAAGCCACTGTCCCACGCAGTGGCTTTTTTCATGGCCGGGGCCACCGATTCACACAAATGTCACATCGGGCATCTATAAAGTCGCCTTCCACACAAGGATCCCAACATGTCCCACCCTGAAGCTGATCCCAATTGCAACACCAGCGACAACACCCATTTCCAAACGGTCTTGTCGTCCTCGTTATCGCACCCCGAGCGGCGCAAATTTCTGTTGGGTGGCTTGGGATTGTCCAGTTTGGCTTTGCTGCCGGGTTGCGTCACCATGGGTGCTGCGCTGCCCCCTGCGGCCAGCGCCTTGGGTTTCACTGCGGTCGATAAAAGCCTGGTCGACAACGTGATCTTGCCGCCGGGCTACCAATACCAGGTTTTGCATGCCACCGGTGACGCGCTGAATGCCGAAACACCCGCCTACTCCAACCTGGGCTTGGAAACCGACGATTGGTCTGGCCGCATTGGGGATCACCACGACGGCATGGATATTTTCTACATCGACGACAAAGGCCAATACACCGATCAAGAAACCCAGCGGGCGGTTTTGTGTGTCAACCATGAAAGTTCGGCAGATGCGCATTTCCTGCATCCCAAGGGTCAAACCTCGAACGGCGTGAGCGGTAAAAAATTCACCCAGTTTGGCGACTGGGATTTGGGCAAGCGCCCCGAATTGGAGGCACTGAAAGAAATCAACTTGCACGGCATATCGGTGGTGGAAATTCAAAAAACCAATGCCGGTTGGCGCATCGTTCGCACGTCTGCCCTGAATCGCCGCATCACCCCCTTGACCCCCATGCGCATCAGCGGGCCCAGGGCTTCGGTGGAAGCCATTCGCCAACAAATGGTGACCCGCTGGGACAGCTCTGGCTCGATGAGCCGGGGCACCCTCAACAACTGCGGACATGGCAAGACCCCATGGGGAACCTATTTGGGTTGCGAAGAGAACTGGGCCTTTTACTTTCAAACCACGGCCAACAGCAACCTGACCCCCAACGAATTGGCCTCGCGCAAGCGCTATGGCTTGCCCACCGCAGCCGCTGCCGCAAGCGCACAAAAAGCCACCGGCCAAGGTTGGCACACGGTGTCCACCACCGATGACCGGTTTGCGCGTTGGAACCTGGCAGCCTTGGCTGCCAATGCCGACAAAGACTTCCGCCATGAAGCCAATACCTTTGGTTATGTGGTGGAACTGGACCCACTCAAACCCCAAGAAACACCTGTCAAACGCACCGCCATGGGCCGCATGGCCCATGAGGCCGCTGTCTGCAGCTTGCCGGTGGCCGGCGAGCCTTTGGCCTTCTACATGGGTTGCGACTCACGCAATGAATACATCTACAAATTTGTCAGTGCCGCCGTTTGGGACCCCAAAGATGTGGGGGCCGGCTTGGTGGCGGGTGACAAATACCTCAGCGAGGGCCGTTTGTATGTGACCAAGTTCAATGCCGATGGGACAGGTGAGTGGCGAGAGCTGACCTTGTCCGATGCACGCATTGCCCAATATGGCCCGTTCAAATTCAATGCGCCTGCCGATATTTATGTCCACACCCGCTTGGCCGCCGATGCGGTGGGTGGCACCCCGATGGACCGGCCCGAATGGGGTGCTGTCAACCCGCGCAATGGCGAGGTTTATTTTTGCTTGACCAACAACAACGCCGCCAACCGCACGCCCAGCAAAGTCGATGCGGCCAATCCGCGCGCTTACATGGACGAGGATGGCAAGAAAAGCGCGGGCAACCCGAATGGCCACATCATCCGTTTTCGGGAAAGCGGGTCCCGATCGACAGCCCCCACCTTTGCCTGGGATGTCTTTTTGTTCGGTGCCGAAGAAGACATGGGCGAGGCCAACCTCTCGGGTTTGAAAGCCAGCAATTCTTTTTCCTCGCCCGATGGCCTGTGGTTCAGCAAAGCCACCGGCATCTGCTGGATACAAACCGATGACGGTGCCTTCACCGACGAAACCAATTGCATGATGTTGGCGGCCATTCCCGGCCAAGTGGGTGACGGCGGCAAGCTCACCGTCAACAACAAAATGCTGGTCAATGGAAGCTTGCAAACCGGCAGCCAAGCCACCTTCATCGCTGCTGCCCTGGGCGAGGCCAAACTGAAACGGTTTTTGGTGGCCCCCAAAGGGGCCGAGGTCACGGGCATCACCGAGGCCGATGGTGGCCGCACCTTGTTTGTGAACATCCAACACCCCGGCGAACTATCGCCTGCCCTGTCTTCAGGCAAGCCGCTGGAGAGCACTTGGCCGGGCAACCAAGGCGTTGGCCCCGTGGGTCGGCCCCGCTCGGCCACCATCGTCATCACCCGCCAAGACGGGGGTGTGATTGGCGTGTGAGTTCAAGGCCTGATCAAGAGTCGGGCTTGATGTTGGCGGCGCGAATCACCCGCGCCCATTTGATGGCTTCGCTTTTCATGAATTCACCAAACTCTTCGGGCGTGTTGGCCGCCGGGTCAATGCCTTGTGACACCAATTTTTCTTTGATGTCGGGCATCTCCAACACCTTGGTGATTTCGCGGTTCAAGCGCAAGATGGCCTCCCGCGGGGTGCCCGCGGGCACCACCATGCCATACCAATTGACGGCTTCCAAGCCAGCCGCAAACTCACTGGTGGAGGGCACATCGGGCAAGATGGCCAAACGCTTGGGGCCGGTGGTGGCCAAGGCACGCAAGCGCCCGGTCTTGATGTGCTGCAAGCCAATGGCCACGGTGTCATAGCCCAACTGGACCTGTCCACCGATCAAATCATTCATGCCCGGCGCACTGCCTTTGTAGGCGATGTGCACCGTTTGAATGCCGGTCACGCTGTTGAGCAATTCGCCAGTCAAGTGCGGCAAACCGCCGTTGCCGCTGGAATAAAAATTCACCTTGCCGGGGTTGGCCTTGGCATAGGCCACCAACTCAGACAGGTTTTTGACCGGCACGCTGGGGTGGGCATAAACCAAAAATGGCAATGAAGCCACCAACATCAAGGGCGTGAAATCCTTCTCCATGCTGAAGGGCAAGTTGGGCATGAAGGCCGGGTTGATGCTGATGTTGCCGGTGGTTCCGAAAAAAATCGTGTGACCGTCGGCCGCTGACTTGGCCACGAATTGGGTGCCCAGCACACCGGCCACGCCCGGCTTGTTGTCGATGATCACCGGTTGACCCAGGGCCTCTGAGAGCTTGGGGGCAATCGTGCGGGCCACGATGTCGATGCCGCCACCGGGGGGAAATCCAATCACGATGCGCACTGGCTTGGAGGGAAAGGCCTGCGCCCATGCCGACCCCAAAGGCGCTGCAAGGCCCAAACCCGCCAGCAAGCTGGCCAACAAAAAAGCACGGTGTTTGTGTAACGACATATTGATGGTCCTGGTCATGAAGCAAGTTGACAGAGATTTCCAAATACTGGGATAATTTTACAAAATCACCCCTCCAAGGCTGCCCCATATGCCCACCCAGATCCATGTTTACGCCGGTACCGCGGGCCACTCGGCCTGGTTCAGCGAAGACGCTGGGCAAACTTGGGTGCACCCCAACAGCCACAGCGGAATGTACTTGGAGGCCCGGGTGTGGTGCATCAGCAGTCACCCCAACATGCCCGCGCATGTGTTTGCAGGAACCGACATGGGCATCTACCGCTGGGACGAGACCCCGGCACGCTGGGTGGCCCTGCCATCTCCCATGACCGATGTCTGGGCCTTGGCCCAAGACCCGGACAACGCCAATGTGCTGATTGCAGGCACCCGCCCGGCGGGGTTTTTTCGTTCGACCGATGCAGGCCAAAGCTGGCAAGCCTTGGAAGCACCGGGCATCAGCCAGTTTTCGGACATCAACATGGGCCCCACCCGGGTCACGCAAATTTTGTTTGACCCGGTGCTCAGCGGCGTGGTGTGGGCAACGGTGGAGATTGGCGGCATCTACCGCAGTGCCGACCACGGCCAAACCTGGTCTTTGCACGAAACCGGCCTGGTGTCTGCCGACGTCCATGGGATTGCCGTGGTCCCTGCCCCGACTGGCACTGGCAGTTGGGTCTATGCCACCACCAACCGTGGCTTGCACCGCAGCACCGACCAAGGCCAATCTTGGACCTTCCAAGCATTGAACTCGCCTTGGCAATACACCCGCGCCGTGGTGCCCCGCTTGGACAATCCGGCGATTGTTTTTCTCACCAATGGCAATGGCCCACCGGGCAACGACGGCAAGCTTTGGCGCAGCCGCAACCACGGCCAAGATTGGGAAGAAGTGGGTTTGCCCGGCGAAATCAACAGCACCGTTTGGTGTGTGGCCATGAACCCGAGCAACCCCTTGTTGGTGTTGCTTTGCACCAACCTGGGACAAATTTTTCGCAGCACCGACGGCGGCGAACACTTTGAGCGCTTGCCCCACGAATTTGGCGAACTGCGCGCACTCCACTGGCGCAGCTTGCCCACAGGAGCCCGCCAAGCGCCCCATGCCATCACCCGGCCCCAAATCAAGGCGCGCGAACTCGCGGCCATGAACGCCTGACCCTCCACCCTTTTTTCTCACGGAAAACCCATGAGCCAAGCATTGCACATCGGATTGATGGTCCCCATCAACAACACCACCTTTGCCCAAGAGGTGCTCAGTTGGCTGCCCGCTGGCTCGCGCGCCACCACCTTGCGCATTCCGCGCGGCAAAGGCCTGTTGACCACCGAAACCTTGCCCGCATACAAAGCCGCAGCCCTGGAGTTGGCCACCCAGTTCAAAGACAGCGATGTCGATGTGGTGGCCTATGGCTGCACCGCTGCCGGCTTTATTTTTGGCCCCCAAGGCGATGCCGCGCTGGCCCAAGAGCTGCACCAAGTCACGGCCAAGCCCGTGGTCACCACCGCCCGCTCGATGGTGCTCAGCTTGCAGGCCGCTGGGGTGAACGACATCGCCCTCGTCACGCCTTACCTGGACGCGGTCAACACCCAGCTCAAAGCCTTTTTGGCCGACGGGGGCATCCGGGTGCGCCGCTTCAACAGTTTTTTCGCCCAAGATGTCGATGCCTTGGGCCGCATCACCGCGCAACAGGTGAAAGACATGGTGCTGCAAACCCAAGACGATGGCTGCCAAGCGGTGTTCATTGCTTGCGCCCAGTTGCCCACGGCCAGCATCTTGGATGAGTTGCGCACCACCTTGGGCAAACCGGTGCTGTCCTCCAACTGGGGCACCACCCACCAAGCCCAACTGGCCCTGGCTTGATCGCCAGATACCTTTGTTCTTCAACCACCCAAGGCAACCCACATGATTTCCTCACCCCTGCGCTGGCTGCGCCACACCTGTGTTTCGTTGGCATTGATGGCGATCTCAGGGCTTGGGGCCCAAGACTTTCCCAACCGCCCGATTCGCTTGGTCGTACCCTACGGACCCGGCGGCGTGACCGACATCAATGCCCGCACATTGGCCACCCGCTTGGGCGAAATATTGGGCCAGTCGGTGGTGGTGGACAACCGCGCAGGCGGGGCCTCTATCCTGGGGTCGGATGCGGTGGCCAAAGCCAAGCCCGACGGTTACACCTTGTTGCTGACATCCACCGCGCTGGCGGCCAACCACATCTTGTTCAAAAAAATCCCGTATGACCCGGTCAAGGACCTGATGCCGGTGAGTTTTGTCTCCACCGTGCCCACCGTGTTGGTGGTGCACAACCAAGTGCCAGCGCAAAACATCAAAGAGTTGGTCCAACTCGCGCGCGCCAAACCAGAAACCATGAACTACGGCTCGGCTGGCAACGGCAGTGGCAACCACCTCACCACCGAGGTGTTTCTCAACACCACCGGCCTGAAGGTCCAGCACATCCCCTACAAGGGCGGCGGCGCTGTGATGGCCGACCTGGTGGCAGGCCAAGTCACCTTTGTGTTCGCGGTGCTGCCCACCGCACTGCCTTTCATCACCTCGGGCAAGTTGCGCGCATTGGGGGTGAGCAGTGCCCAACGCAACCCGGCCTTGCCGGATGTGGCCACCGTGGCCGAGTCGGGCTACCCCGGCTTCAATGTGGCCGAATGGGTGGGGATTTTTGCCCCCGCAGGCACGCCTGCAGCCATCGTCGACAAACTCAATGCAGCCATCAATCAAACCCTCAAGCACCCGGATGTGGTGGCCCGCTTCAAGTCCTTGGGCGCTGAAATCGTGGGTGGCCCGCCGAGCAACTTGGACAGCTACTTTCGCGCCGAGGTCAACAAATGGACCCGCTTGGCCGAGCAAGTCAAATTTGAAGCCGCCGACTGATGGCTCCAACCCATCACACACCATGAGCCCACCCACACCTGCCCCCACCTCGGTGCGCGAACTGGCCGAGTTTTTATGGGAACAGTCACCCGGTCACTTTGACGGGGCTTTGTCCAAAATTTTGGTCAGCGCCGCCACCACGCCGGGGGCCCAGTTCTTGGACTTTCGCATCTCCACTTATGCGCCCAAGGCCTATGTGCAAAGCCATGTCCATCCCAATAAAGAGCAAATTTATTTCTTCATGGAAGGCGAAGGTTTGCTGGAATTGGGGTCAGAAAAGAAAGTGGTTCGCCCACAGCAATTTGCGTTTATTCCGCCGCATTTGCCGCATGCATTGCACAACACGGGCAACGGCCCCTTGGTGTTTTTGGTCATCACCACGCTGACCGAGCGCGGCTGATCGCCCAAGGCTCAGCCCACGGCGCGGGCGCGCAACGAGATGCCCAACTCGTGCGAGGCGATGCGATCGCTGGCCGACTTGGCCGCTTTCATCACCAGCTTGGCCATGTCGGGGATCTGGGCCGTGGGTAAATGCTTTTTTTGCGCCGCCAGCCCCAAGCTGCCCAACACATGCCCGGCTTGGTTGAACAGGGGTGCGGCCACGCCCACAATGCCTTTGGAGAACTCACCCGCGGTCACACAGTGGCCTTGCAAGCGAATGCTGCGCATGGCTTGGCGAAACGCGGGCCAGTCTTCCCCCAAACCCGCTTGGGCCACCGTGGGCGCTTGCTTGGCATACAGGTTGCGCAATTGGTGCGGGGGCAAATGCGCCATGATGACCTTGGAGGCAGCACCGTGGAACAAAGGTCGTTTTTGGCCACGGCTGAACAAACCCGGCGGGGCATTGGGGCTGATTTCCTCGCGCACGCACATGACCGTGTCGCTGTAGAGCATGCACAACAAGGTGCTGTGGCCAGTGCGGTTGGCCAGTTGTTTCATGGGCGGACCAGCGGCCATGTAAATCGGATCACGCAGCCGAACTTGCCGATCGAGCTCGATGATGCGCGGCCCCAACATATAAGCACCTTGGGCCACCGGCGTTAAAAAGCCAGCCGCTTGCAACACCTTGAGGTAGCGGTAACAGGTGGAGCGGGTGCTGCCCGTGGCCTGCATCATGGCCTCGGTCGACCACACCGGCTTGTCGATGGAGAACAAATCGAGCAAGCCCAACATGCGCTCCAAGCTGTTGCTGGCCAATTCACCCATGGCGCACCCTCACCCGCGCTGGGCTCTGTTGGCTGGCCACGTCTGTGCTGGCATGGCTCACTCGATCTTGATATTGGCTTTTTGAATGGTGGTTTTCCAGACCCGGATTTCGTCATCCACCCGGCGCGTTTGTTCGGCCGCTGATGAGGTGATCGCGCGCGCGCCTTGGGCCACAAATGAGTCGCGCAGGCGTGGCTTTTCAGCGGCTTTGGCGATCTCTTGGTTCAGTCGCTGCAACACCGCGCTGGGGGTGCCCGCGGGTGCGGCAACCCCCCACCAGTACGACATGTTGTAGTCGCCAAAACCTTGTTCGGCAAAGGTGGGCACTTGTGGCAACAAGGGGCTGCGCTCTTTGCCGGTCACGCCAAAACCTTGCACCCGGCCACTGCGCACATGGGGCATGCCACTGGCCAAGCTGGCAATGGTCACATCGAGCCGTCCGGCGATGACCTCGGCAATCGCCGCGGCCACGCCCTTGTAGGGCACATGGGTCATTTTGGTGCCGGTCACGCTCATGAACAACTCGGTCGCCAAGTGGGCCGATGAACCTTGCCCCCCCGAACCAAACATGAAGTCCATGGGTTTGGCACGCGCCGCATCGACCAGTTGGGCCACCGATTTGGCGGGCAGGTCTGCGCGGGCAATCATGATGGAGGGCGACTCGGCGATCAGGCTGATTTGCGCGAAGTCTTTTTGCGGATCAAAAGGCAGGCGTGGGTACAAGCCTGCCGCCATGACAAATGAGTTGTCGGTCAACAACAAGGTGTGGCCATCGGGCGCAGACTTGGCCACCGCATCTGCGCCAATCGTGCCACCTGCACCCCCTTTGTTTTCAACCACCACCTGCTGGCCCAATTGATCGCTCAGCTCCACGGCCAAGGCGCGGGCCGACAAATCGGTGAAAGAACCGGGGGCAAACGGCACCACGATGCGCAAAGGTTTGCTGGGCCAATTGGATTGGGCTTGGGCCAGCGGCACCAGACCCGCCAGTGCCACCGCACAAGAAACAACTGCAAAGCTTCGGCGCTTGAACCACATGGATCGTCCTTTCAACAAAAATCTGACGGCATCATGCCAGAGTCAAACGCCGCCAGTCTTGGCGCAGGGCTTGGCGGGCCTGGGGATCCAACCACGGCCCAAAACCAGCTTGGATGGACAAGGGCTTGACCGACATCGGCGGCAACCCCTTGCCTTGGCCTTGGTCACAGATCGGAAACAAACCATCTTCGTGCATGCAAGCCTGACCCGCGGGCGAGAGCAAAAAATCCACAAAACAGGCGGCTTGCGCGGGATGCGGTGCACGCTGGGGGATCAAGGCCACGCGCGATAAACCCAAGCGGTCTGCTGGGCTGTCGCACACCGCCAATTCAGGATGTGTTTGCACAGCGCGGGCCGCAAACGATCCCAGCACGGGAAAAGCCAACACAGCCTGGCGGGTGGCCAAGGCCTGGACCAAAGGGGGGTTGGAGCCGTGGCCTTTGGGCTTCAAATCAGCCGCCAGTTGGATGAACCGCTCAAACGCATCGGCGGATTGGCGCGCCACCAGCATGGCCAAAAAACCCATGCCATTGGCTTCGATGTCCAAGCAGACCATGCGGTTGAGCAACAGCGCGGGCCGGCGTGCCATGAGGTCGGCCAGTTCGGCCACGGTGGTGATGGCTTCACCCGGGCCTAAATCTTGGGCATGGCGCAAACTCACCAAAGGCTCCAAGGTGGTGCAATAAGCCAAGTCCTCAAACCGCGCCCAATCCGGCATGGCGGGGGCATGCGGGCTGCGGTGTGGCTGGGCATGGCCTTGTTGCACCAACTCCATTTGCAAATCCATGGCCGAACTCCAAATCACATCGGGCGGGGCCAGGCCTTGGGCTTGCAAGCCCAGGAACTGGGTGTGCAAATCGGTGCTCACCCCGTCGATGAATTGAAGCCGCACAGCCGGGTAAGCCTTGGCAAAACCCGCCAGCAGCGATTGGCAAAACGGTTTGAAGGCCGCCGAATAAACCACCAAGTTGGCGGTCGGGTCGTGGGGCACTGGGCGTGGTGTGGACATGTGGAGCGGTGCTGTCGGGCTGTCGCGCATCCTACCTGTTGTGCGGGTTTTGCTGGGGCGTGGGGGGCTGGAAATCTGCTATCTTGGGCGGACTTTGAAACCCCAGGCGCGCACGTGAACCACCCAGCCCCCACATCTGCTGAAAACGGACCTTTGCGGGGGCTGCGCGTGATCGAGTTGGGGCAAATTTTGGCCGGGCCTTTTGCGGGGGCCATTTTTGCCGACCTCGGTGCCGAGGTTTTGAAAATCGAGCGGGTCGATGGCGGCGACGACGGTCGTCGCATGGGCCCGGTGTTTCGCGGTGGCGATGCCTTGAATTTCCATTTGTTCAACCGAGGCAAAAAATCGCTGGCCCTGGACCTCAAAAGCGAAGCGGGTCTGGCCGCTTTTGAGCGCTTGGTCGAAACAGCTGACATCTTGATCCACAACCTGCGACCGGGCGTGACCCAAGACATGGGCATCGATGGCCCGAGCTTGTGCCAGCGCCACCCCCGTTTGATTTACGGCGAGATTTCAGCCTTTGGGCACACCGGGCCAATGCAACTGCGCCCCGGCTACGAGCCTTTATTGCAAGCCTACAGTGGCTTGTCGAGCACCAATGGCGGACCCGACGACCCGCCCATGCGCTTGGGCGCTTCGGTGGTGGACCAAGGCACCGGCATGTGGGTGGTGATCGGCACTTTGGCCATGCTGCAACAGCGCCACCTCACCGGTCGGGGCGGGGTGCTGCATTCTTCATTGCTGGAGACCGCGCTGACTTGGAACGCACAAAAGTCAGAGTCTTTCATCCACGAGGGCCTGGCACCCATGCGCCATGCCTCGGGTCACAGCGGCTTCGTGCCCTACGAAGCCTTTGATGCCCTGGACGGCCCCTTGCTCATTTGCTGCGGCAACGACCGCTTGTTTGCCAAACTCGCCCAGGTGATGGGCCAGGCCGCCTGGGCCCAAGACCAACGCTTTGCCACCAACCGGGCCCGCATTGCCCACAAAGACACATTGCTCCAAGCCATGCGCGCCATCTTGCGCACCCAAACGCGGGACCACTGGCAAACACAGTTTTTGGCCGTGGGCGTGCCCTGTTCACCGGTGCACACCGTGCCCGAAGCACTGGCCCAAGAACAGGTGAAAGCCTTGGGTCTGCGGGTGCCCGTGCCGGGCCAAGGCTATGCCTTGAACGGCCTGCCTTTGCTGTTCGATGGCGAGCGCCTGCCCTTGGGCGGCCCGGTGCCTGAATTGGGTCAGCACAATGCCGAATTTCAACTGCCCCCGATCCACACCCGTCAGGAGAAAACCCCATGAGTTCACCCAGCTTTGAAGCCTTCACGGCCCAGTCTTTGGACGAAGGCTTTGACGAAGTGCTGGTGCGTGAATGGCAAGCCGATTTGGTGCTCGACACCCACACCCACCCCTTCGATGCCCGTGTGCAGGTGGTGCGCGGCAGTTACAGCTTGACCGTGGGCGATGAGGTGCGCCAGCTCAAAGCGGGCGACAGCTTTCGCCTGGCCCGCAACGTGCCCCATGCAGAGCACTACGGGCCCGAAGGGGCCACCATTTGGGTGGCCCGGGCCAACTGAAGGCGCGGCCTAGTCCAGGATGTGGATGGGCATATCGGGCACTTTCAGCACATGCGGGGCCACGATGGTGTTGGTCAACACGCCCAAGCCGCTGACCTCCAACTCCATCACGTCGCCGTGCTTGAGAAAGCGGCCCAATTCGTTGCCACAACCGCCGCCCACGGTGCCAGAACCAATGATTTCGCCGGCATAAAGCGTCTCGGCATCTGAGGCATGGCTGACGATGGCGGCAAAGCTGTGCTGCATCTCGGCGCTGGAGCCGCGCGACCATTCCTCGCCATTGACCCGGGCGATCATGGTGAGCGCATGGGGATCGGGCACTTCATCGGCGGTGACCAACCAAGGGCCAATGGCATTGCCGGTGTCAAAGTCTTTGCCTTTGGCCGGCCCCAGGCCGGTTTGCATTTCGATGAACTGGCTGTCTCGGGCCGAGTAATCGTTGAACACCATATAACCAAACACATGGTCCAAGGCCTTTTCGATCGGCACATCTTTGCCACCCCGGCCGGTGACCAGGGCAATCTCCAGCTCATAGTCGATCACCTGCGAGTAAGCCGGCCAATGGACCGGCGCATGGGTGCCCACGATGCTGAACACATTGCCTTTGTAATACACCGGTTTTTTGTACCACGCGCTGGGCAATTGGATGCTGGCCGGATCGACCCGGCCTGTGCCCTGGCCGAACAAATAGCGATTGGCGCGCGACTGGCGCACGTGTTTTTCAAAGGCCAGGCAGTCACGCAGCCGACGTGGCCGGGGCAAAGGGGCCAGGGGCTTGACCGATGACAGCGGCAACACATGAGCGGCTTTGGCGGCCAAAGCGCGTGCCGCCTCCAAACCCGATGGGCCGGCATCGATCAAGGCCAGCATGTCGCGGAACGTGGCCGAGGCATCGGCCGCCGTGAAATCAATCACATGGGCCAAATCGCTGGCCATGCAGCCAATGTGTTCTTGCCCTTGGGGCGTGATGAATGTCACCAGTTTCATAGGGGCTCTTTCGTGCGTGGAAGGGGTGCCAGCGCGCAAGGGCTGGGCACGGGGATGTTGATCTGCGCCCTGCCCCCTGTCAATGCCAGGAATCCCCTGCTTTTAGAGATCGAAACCAGAAGGGTTGCAGATCCACTGCCAAGATGGGCAGGGGTTTTCGTGGCATCATGAATTCAGTGTTTGACCTTTTGAATGGAGACCTGAACATGCAAGTTTTTCACGCCCGCCAAGATGGCGCCTTGTCTGAATTGCGCGCTGGCACCTTCACCGGCTCGGTGTGGGCCGATCCGATCATGCCCTCGACCGACAACGTGACCATCGGCAATGTGTTTTTCTCACCGGGTGCGCGCACCCATTGGCACCAGCACGAGTTGGGACAAATGCTCAATGTGATCGCAGGCAGTGGATGGGTGTGCCTGGAGGGCCAGGCACCGCAACGCATCCGCACGGGTGACGTGGTGTGGATCCGACCCCATGAGCGCCACTGGCATGGGGCAGACCAAGGCAGCTATATGTTGCACACCGCCACCTCCTTGGGCAAAACCGAATGGAGCACGGCCGTCACCGACGAGCAATACCCTGGGGCTTGAGCCCTTTTCCCACCCCGCCAACGGGCGCAGCGGTCACTGGCTGCACCACCCACAAAAAAGCCCCGCCACAGCAGTGATGGGGCTTTTGTCCGATGGGACCGGGAACGGTCAACGGCCGGTGGGTGAGCGGGACAAAAAGGACACGGAACCCACGCTCTGGGTGTTCAAGAAAGAGCGGTTGCTCACACCAGAGGACCCCAATGCGGCTTGGCTGCCAGACCCGCCGCGGGTTTGGCCCACCACAACACCACCCCGATTTTGGCTGGCACCCCCCGCGCCGCCCGCACCCGCGTTCAGACCCGCAGTGCCACCACCTGGCGTGCCACCGGCTCCACCAGGCCCTCCTGCCTGCTGAGCGCTGGGGGGCCCACCGGCTTGCCCGCCGGGCGGGGGACCACCCGCTGGCCCGCCTTGGGGACCTGCACCACCCAGTTGCCCGCCTGGAGGGCTGCCCATGGGACCACCCATGGGACCACCTGGCGCACCACCCGCTTGGGGACCACCAGGCCCACCCATGTTGGCCATCATGGGGCTGCCGGGGGGAGCCATGCCACCAGGCATTTGCCCACCAGGCGCGCCCATGCCACCGGGTGCGGGACCACCAGGTTGGCCCATGCCGCCGGCCATTTGGCCACCCGGTGCGGGACCGCCTGGTGCGCCCATACCGCCAGGCATTTGACCCCCTGGCATCTGACCGCCGGGGCTGGGCATGCCACCCAGTTGCATGCCAGGCGGGTTGCCGCCTGGGGCCATGCCACCCATGGCACCGCCGGGTGCATTGCCTCCCGGCATGCCACCCATTTGCTGCATCGGTTGTTGCCCGGCAGGGGGTTTGGCAATTTGTTGGAGCAACAACATTTGCTGCTGCCCGCCAGGGGGACCACCCATGCCGCCTGGACCACCGGGGCCTGGGCCAGCGGTAGAGCCAGGCATGCCCGGCGGAGGGCCCAAACAAGTGGGCGGGCAAGTTTGTACTTTTCCGTAAGAGCTGGATGTGGATCCAGGTACCGGGCTTGGTGACGGGGATGCAGCAGGCGCAGGTGCAGGCGAAGTCTGCGCCAACAACACGGTTGTGGCCATGCAAAGCATCGCCATGGACGACAGCTTGAGGCTTTTGTATGGATTCATGAACTGAGTTCCTTTAAATGTTTGAGCATCGCAAAGCCTTGGGCAGACCCCATCTTCATCGGCTTGTGGCAGGTGTGCCAGCCAAAGCACCCGTGGGTGATGCGCCAGCGCCCGCCGAAATACCACCCGCTCCCAGGGGTCCAGCAGGACCACCGAACTGAGGTCCGCCGGGGCCGCCCATGGATGGGCCACCAAGGGGCGGACCGCCAGGGCCACCGATGGGCGGCGGACCAGCCATGCCCAGGGGCCCGGGCGGTGCACCCAGCATGCCGCTGCCCGGTGCGCCCATGCGCTGACCGGGCATTTGGTGCATGGGGCCACCCATCTGATGGCCTGGACCGCCAATTTGCCCACTCGGCCCGACCGTCCCACCCATGGGTCCAGCCATTTGGCCAGCTGGCGCTCCGATCTGACCCATGTTGCCCATCGGACCCGCAGAGGGGCCGGGTCCAGGGGGCGGGCCACCCGAGGGGTTGCCGGTCATGCCCATGGGCTGACCAACCGGGTTGCCAGGCTGTCCGGGCAAGGGTGCGCCCATGGGACCACCCATGGGGTTGGTGGGCGCTGCAAACTGAGGGGGCGGGTTAGGACCTGCAAGGGCGGCCGTTGCAGCCGCAGGTGCCGTTGGGACCGTTGGTGCCATCGGGGCCGTTTGGGCATTTGCGCCGCAAGCCGCCAGGCACAACAACACCGCTCCGCCAACTTGTTGCAAATTTTGGGTTTGGTCCATGGCTTATGGCTGCTGCAAGCGCTTCAGGGGAGCGTCAATTCACAGGGCTAGCACGTTTTTCAGGCCACTGACGCGGCCCAAAAACAACATGGCTTTGGCGTAATTGACTTTGGCATCAATGGCTTCCACCTCTGCCGCATGCCAGTTGTTGACATCGTCCAAATTGGCCATCTTTTTGCCGGCCAAGTTTTTCTGATTGTCCAAGGCGGTTTGCAATTTGGCTTTGGCGCTGTTGAACTGGATCAAAGCCTGATTGACTTCAAAGTAAACCCGGTTTTTGGCATCTTCCAGCATGATCTCTGCTTGCAAGCGGGCGTTTTTCGCAGCCACCAAATCGGCATCATACAACTGGCTCACCGGAATGGGCACACTGATGGAGAAGCCGTAGGAGATGCCTCGGTTGTACTCGGTGGTCGTGCCGTAGTCGGCGGAGTAAACGCTGTAAGCCGGGGTGTCCGTGGCATACACGCTGACGCTGTAGTCCAGGCGGCGATTTTTTTGCGCCAGGTTGTCAGCCGCTTTGGCCACGCTGAAGGCCGCTTCCAAGGACAGCACATCGGGCCGGGCCCGCTTGGCGTTATCGACCAGGCTGCGCACATCAAAGTCACGGATGGTGACATTGAGCTCGGCCGTGGGGTCGGGCAGCACCGCGCTGGGTTTGCCCAAATAACTGGCCATGCCCAGAGCAAAGTATTTGAAATCGTTGGCTTGGTCGGCCCTGAATTGCTTGTAATCGTCGATCGCTTGCTTGTTGTCTGCGCTGCCGATGCGCTCCAACTCCGCGATGGCCTTGTGCTTGACCAACCACAGGTTTTTGACCCGCAAGGCATCCAAGAACAAAAAGGCTGAATCAACCTCTACGCCAAACACCAAAGCCCCCAAATCCACCGACTGGCGAATCACCTCGGCACTGGAAAACTCTTTGCGGGCATCTTGCTTGCCGCGCCCTTCAATATTGCCCGACAAGGTATAGGTGCCGGACTGCGGCGAGCGATAGCTCTCCATGGGCGCGGCCGCATAAAAAGTCCCTCGGCTGTAGCTGAAAGAGGGGTTGATGTTGTAAGCCGACATGGATTGCTGCCATGAAGCCGCAGACTCATTGGACAATTTTTTGCTGCGAACCCAGGTGTTGCTTTCTTTGACCTGGGCGACAAATTCGCTGAACTTGATGGGCCGCAGGCTGACATCATCCAATTTGAATGTTGCGGCATCCTGTGCGAATGCAGGCACCGCGATAACCAAACCCAAGGACGCAAAAATCTTCTTCATGTTCAAACCACTCTAAATAAATGAAATGTCCCCCAAACCTTTGGAACAGGCTTGGGAGACGCTTTGTTTCATCCGATCAAGGACTACTTGGACTGGCCCTGACCACCTTGGCTGTCGGTCTGACCGCCAATTTGTCCAGTGCCAGTTGTTCCACCACCTGGGCCCGCGCCCGTGTTGCCACCGCTTTGGCCCGTACCCGACTTTTGCTGACCGCCACCGCCTGGCCCGCTGCCTTGGGCAGCGCCCGATGGCGCGGCGGGTTGTCCGCCTGGAACGCCAGGAGCACCGGGGCCACCGGGTTGGCCAGGCGCAGGCTGACCACCCGCTTTGGGCTGACCGCCTCCGGCTTTGGGCTGTCCGGCACCGCCTGGAGCGCCCGATTGACCGCCACCACTGGGTGCAGCGCCGCCGGTCTGATTGCCTGGGGCCGCACCGCCCGCCTTGGGCTGCCCGCCGCTTTGTCCCGCTGCCGCGTCACCGCCGGATTTGGCTTGACCGCTGCCACCTGGGTTGCCCGATTGACCGCTGCCACTGGGCGCAGTTGCACCGGCTTTGGTTTGTCCACCGCTGGCTTGGCTGCTCGATTGACCACCGCCGCTGGGTGCACTGCCACTGGGCTGGGTGCCTTGCGGGGCGGCTGCTTTGGGCTGTCCGCCGCTTTGGCTGCTCGTTTGGCCACCTCCACTGGGCGCAGTGCCACCCGTGCCACCACTGGGTGCGGCAGCACCTGCTTTGGGCTGCCCCCCGCCCGTGGCCGTGCCTGAGCCGCCCGCCGACTGGGCCATCGACGAGGCACTGGCAAACGCAAGCGCGATGGCCATGAAAACTTGAGAAAACTGCATGCAAGCTCCAAACGATTGGTGGATGAAAAGCCGGTGAGGGCTCTGAAATCGGGGCCATTCTTAAACAAGTTTCACATAAAAACTCACCAAAACTCTCAAAAATAACTTTTTTACTTATTTATTTTGACCTTTATTTGATGGTCAATTCAATAGGTGAAAAAGGCCCCGTCATTGGCCCCGCGGAGGGCACCCAAGCAGGCCGCTTTGAGCGGTGCACTGTACAGCCCATGACCTTGATTTCAAATGATTTTTTGCTGCGTCGGCCCTCCGCCGTTGAAGCCTTCGCTGAGCCTTGGGGGGCCTAAGGCGTTTTCTTCAGGACCGACAGCAAGCTGCTGTAGTCGTCCCGCCAGGGGGCGAACTGGGGCGATGGGGGCACGCTTTGCAAAGACTGCAAGCCGGGCAGGCCAAAAATGTCGGGTGCGCCGGTGATCAAAATCCAGCGAGAGGCATAGGCCAGGGCTTGGTCACCCGGGTGCTCTTGCAAACGGATGTGCTTTCCGTATCGATCGGCCGCCACTTTGAGCACGGGCACCAGGTCTAAAAATGCATTGGTGACATTCAGGGCCAGCACCCCGTCGGGCTTTAAATGCTTGAAATAAATGGCGAAGGCTTCCAGGGTGAGCAAGTGAACCGGCACCGAATCGCCTGAAAACGCATCCATCACCAACACATCGAATTGCTGCGAGGGCTCGCGCTCGAGCTGCAAGCGGCCATCGCCCAAAACCATGTTGAGCTTGGCAGGGGTGTCGCTGAGGTAAGTGAACTTTTGCTGGGCCAACTCGATCACCAAGGGGTCGATTTCGTACAGGCGATATGTGTCTCCGGCCCTGCCGTAAGCGGCCAAAGTGCCCACACCCAAACCCACCACGCCCACGTGCAAATGGCCTTGCTCGCCCTTGGCCAAAATGGCCATGCCCACGCCCGAGCTGGGGGTGAAGTAAGTCGTGGGCAGCCTTCGCCATTCATCGCCGTTGTATTGCTGCCCATGGATGATTTGTCCGTGCAGCATTCTGCGGTAGCCGCTGTCTTCAAACATTTTGAGCGCGCCATAAAAATTGCGCGCCTTCCAAGTCACGCCCTCTGACTTGGTGAGGTGGTAGTTGATGCTTACCCAGGCCAAGGCGATGCACACCGCCGCGCCACCCCCCCAGCCCATGTGGCGGACCAAGGCTTGCTTGGCCATGGATGCGGGCCACAGGGCCGCGAAAACCACCACCGCTGTCAACACCAAACCCACGTGAAACTCGTAGTTGCTGTCAAAGAAATAGGGGGCAATCACACCGACAAAGAACCCACCCAAAAATCCGCCCAATGAGAGCATGAGGTAGTACTGGGTGAGGTGGCGCGCATTGGGCTTTTGGGTGGCCAACTCGCCGTGGCAAACCATGCACAACACGAAAAACGAACACAGGTTCAAGCCCACACTGCGGGCCATGGGCCACTCGCCCATGTTCAGGTGCGGCAAATAGGCCAGCAGGCCCAAGGCCATCACCCCCAAAGGCAGCCAAACCACCCGCTTGTACCAAGCCGGCAGCTCAAAGCAAATGATGAACGACAGCAAATACAAGGCCAAAGGCATGACCCACATCAATGGGATGGGTGCAATGTTTTCGGTCATGAAACTGGTGTCTGCCACCATCATCAGCGATGGGCAAGCGGACAAGGCCACCCAAATCAACTGCTGGCCCGCCGTGGGCGGCCTGGCTTTGTCGGCTGGGGCGTTTGGCGCATTCAAGGGCCCGTCTTTGGACAAAGACAAACTGCGCCGCGACAAATACACGCACAAAACCACAAACACACCGAACAAGGCCGACCACACCCACGACTGCATGCGGGTGGGCAAAGAAGACTCCATCACCAAGGGATAGCCCAGCAAGGCCAACATGGAGCCCAAATTGGAGAGGGCAAACAAGCGGTAGGGCACCACATCGGTGCGCTCGCGCGAAAACCAGGCCTGCACCATCGGCCCGGTGGTGGACAACACCCAATACGGCAGACCAATCGTTGCGGTCAGCAACAGCAAAATCAGCAGCGTCGGGTTTTCAGCGCCCTGGGGCTTCCAGTCTGGCGACGGGCTGATGGGCAAAAAAGCCAGGCACAGCAACAGCAAGGCCAGGTGCAGCAGGCTTTGCCGCTGAGGGCTTAAGTGGCGCATCACCCAATGGGTGTACAAGTAACCCAGCAGCAACAGCGATTGAAAAAACAGCATGCAAGCGGTCCACACCGATGCCGCTCCGCCAAACCACGGCAAGATCATCTTGCCCATCATGGGTTGGACTTGAAACAACAAAAAAGCGCTTAAAAAAATCGTGACGGCATAGGCCGCCACCGGCGTTGAATCATTGGATTTCATTTTTTCAACCGAGCAAATCATTAACAGTGCCAATACCGCCAAACAATACCTCACTTTATTTTGAGTATTTAATGATTAAATTATTAATTTGCTGGCGGTTAACCCTTCATGAGCCCAGCGCGGATCGTTAACTTTTTGACCCAGATCACTTGAAACGGTCTGAAATGACCTTATCATTAGCACTCGCTGGGAATGAGTGCTAACAGCTCTTCCCAACGTTAAGTTAATGGCCGCCAACTTCATTTGGCGGCTGTGGCTCAAACCCTTGTTATACCCATGGAGATGCAATGAAACTTCGCCCCCTGCACGATCGCGTGATCGTCAAGCGCATTGAAAGTGAAACCAAAACCGCCTCTGGCATCGTCATCCCCGACAACGCCGCGGAAAAACCCGACCAGGGCGAGATCCTGGCCGTTGGCCCTGGCAAGAAAAACGACAAAGGCGAACTGACCGCCGTTGGCGTCAAAGTGGGTGAGCGCGTTTTGTTTGGCAAATACAGCGGCCAAACCGTCAAGGTCGATGGCGAAGAGCTGTTGGTCATGAAAGAAGAAGATTTGTTCGCGGTGGTTGACGCCAAGTGATATTGATGGGCACTGGCCCTGGCAGCCCAAAGGGCTCTCAGGTCGCGCCCACCACAGTTGATTAATTTTTAGGAGCTATAAACATGGCAGCAAAAGACGTGATTTTTGGCGGCGAAGCCCGCGCGCGCATGGTCGAGGGTGTGAACATCCTGGCCAATGCAGTCAAAGTGACCCTGGGCCCCAAAGGCCGCAACGTGGTTTTGGAGCGCTCGTTCGGTGCCCCCACCGTGACCAAGGACGGTGTGTCCGTGGCCAAAGAAATCGAACTCAAAGACAAACTGCAAAACATGGGCGCGCAGATGGTCAAGGAAGTCGCTTCCAAGACCTCTGACAACGCTGGCGACGGCACCACCACCGCCACCGTGTTGGCCCAAGCCATCGTGCGCGAAGGCATGAAGTACGTGGCCGCCGGCATGAACCCCATGGACTTGAAGCGCGGCATCGACAAGGCTGTGCATGCCCTGATCGAGCAGTTGCAAAAAGCTTCCAAAGCCACCACCACCAGCAAAGAGATCGCCCAAGTGGGTTCCATCTCTGCCAACTCCGATGAGTCCATCGGCAAGATCATTGCCGATGCCATGGACAAAGTGGGCAAAGAAGGTGTCATCACCGTTGAAGACGGCAAGTCACTCGACAACGAGCTCGACGTGGTCGAAGGCATGCAGTTTGACCGCGGCTACCTGTCGCCCTACTTCATCAACAACCCCGACAAGCAAGTGGCGTTGTTGGAGAACCCCTTTGTGCTGTTGTTCGACAAAAAGATCAGCAACATCCGCGAACTGCTGCCCACCTTGGAAGCCGTTGCCAAAGCCGGTCGTCCCCTGTTGATCATTGCCGAAGAAGTCGAGGGCGAAGCCCTGGCGACCTTGGTGGTCAACACCATCCGTGGCATTTTGAAAGTGGTGGCTGTCAAGGCCCCTGGTTTTGGCGATCGCCGCAAAGCCATGTTGGAAGACATCGCCATCCTGACCGGCGGCAAAGTGATTGCCGAAGAAGTCGGTCTGACCCTGGAGAAGGTCACCCTGGCCGACCTGGGCTCTGCCAAGCGCGTCGAAGTGGGCAAAGAAAACACCACCATCATCGATGGCGCTGGTGCCGCTGCCGACATCGAAGCACGCGTCAAGCAAGTGCGCATCCAGATCGAAGAAGCCACCTCTGACTACGACCGCGAGAAGCTGCAAGAGCGCGTGGCCAAGTTGGCCGGCGGTGTGGCCGTGATCAAAGTGGGCGCTGCCACCGAAGTCGAAATGAAAGAGAAAAAAGCCCGCGTGGAAGATGCCTTGCATGCCACCCGCGCTGCCGTGGAAGAAGGCATCGTGGCCGGTGGCGGTGTGGCCCTGCTGCGTGCCCGCCAATCCGCTGGCACCATCAAAGGTGACAACGCCGATCAAGAAGCTGGCATCAAGCTGGTGTTGAAAGCGGTCGAGTCTCCCTTGCGCGAAATCGTCTACAACGCCGGTGGCGAGCCCTCTGTGGTGGTCAACGCCGTGTTGGCAGGCAAAGGCAACTACGGCTTCAACGCCGCCAATGACACCTATGGCGACATGATCGAAATGGGCATTTTGGATCCCACCAAAGTGACCCGCACTGCGCTGCAAAACGCAGCTTCTGTGGCCAGCTTGATGTTGACCACCGAAGCCATGATCGCCGAGGCACCGAAAGAAGACGCTCCCGCCATGCCTGGCGGTGGTGGTGACATGGGTGGCATGGGCGGCATGGGTGGCATGGGCATGTAATGCCCCAGCTGTCCGAGCCATTCGCTCTGACCTCCAAAGGGCCGCGCAAGCGGCCCTTTTTTCTTGGGGCTAGCCCCATGGGTGAACAGGCGTGAAACGCTTAAAGTCTGGCCCATCTTCACTGCCTGGCCGCTGTTTATGCCCTTATCCGACCTGACCCGTTCGCGCCTGCTGCGCGTGAGCACCGCAACCTTGTGCACCGCTTTGTTCAAGCGCGGTTTGCGCAATCAGTTCATTCAAAACGTCAGGCCCTTGCAGGCCCATCCCCAGGCCATGGTGGGCGAGGCCTTCACCCTGCGCTACATCCCGGCGCGGGAAGACCTCAACCCCATCAGCGTGTATTTGGACCATGCCCACCCCCAACGGGCCGCCGTTGAACAATGCCCCCCGGGTGCCGTCTTGGTCATTGACAGCCGCAAAGATGCGCGCGCCGCATCGGCCGGCGGGATCTTGGTCTCGCGCTTGATGGTGCGCGGCGTTGCTGGCGTGGTGACCGATGGCGGGTTTCGCGATTCACCCGACATCGCGCAAATGGCCATACCCACCTACCACGCCAGACCCAGTGCGCCGACCAACTTGACGCTGCACCATGCCATCGACATGAATGTGCCGATCGCTTGCGGGGATGTGGCGGTGTTCCCCGGCGATGTGATCGTGGGCGATGCCGAGGGCGTGGTGGTTTTGCCCGCCCACCTGGCCGAAGAATTGTCCCTGGAAGCCACCGAAATGACGGCCTTTGAAGACTTTGTCAGCGAACGGGTGATGGCCGGCCAATCCATTTTGGGCCTGTACCCACCAACAGATGAAAGCAATCTGGCCGCATTCCAGGCTTGGCGACTGGAAAAAAAACGTTGACCCCACGGCCCAACAACACAGGCTCAGTTCACTGGACCTGGTGCAACAACGGCTCACCACGGATGGTCCGGTGGGTGTTTTCAATGGCCAGCCGCAGGGCGCGCTGGAACATGTCTTGGGTCAACCAGGCCATGTGGGGTGTGGCCAGCACATCATTGCGCGCCAACAAAGGGTGATCGGGCGACAAAGGTTCTTGGGCAAACACATCCAAGCAAGCCATTGAAATTTGGCCTTGCTCAAGGGCATCGATCAAGGCGGTTTCGTCCACCAACTCGCCGCGTGCGGTGTTGATCAAAATGGCCCCGCGCTTGAAGCGCGCAAATCGATCGGCATCGAACATCCGCTGCGTCTGGGGTGTCAAGGGAATGTGCAAGCTGACCACATCACTTTGGGCCAACAAATCGTTCAAGGGCAGGTTTGGACATGGCCATGCAGGGCCTGGCTGTCGGCTGTGCCCCAGCACCTTGATCCCCATGGCCTGCAACCAAGGTGCCAGAATTTGCGGCACATGGCCGGTTCCCACCAGGCCCACGGTCTTACCCCCCAACTCAAACAACTGGGCCTGCTCGGCTTCGGGTATGGCCCAGCGGCCTTGGCGCAATTGGCTGGCGATGTGGCCCATGCGCCTGGCCGCCATCAGCATCAAGCCCAAACTCATTTCGGCCACCGCCCGGCTGTTGGCACCAGGCATGTTGCACACCGCCACACCGCGCTGTTGGGCCGTGGGCAGGTCAATCGTGTTGACCCCCACCCCAATTTTTTGAATCAAGCGCAGCGAGGAATTGGCTTGGATGCGCTCGGCCGTGACCGGTTGCAACACATGCCACAACACATCGGTGCCTGGCCAGTGCTGGGCAAAACCGGGGCCATCGCTTTCCGGGCAGCAAACGATTTGCCAGTCGCTGGGCACTTGCGCTTGGAGCCAAGCCATCAACTCAGGGCTGGCATTGAAATGGAACAGGACTTTCATGGCTCAGGCCTTGGCAAGCCAAGGGAACAATTGCGCGCGCGGATAGGCCAAACAAGCGCCCAGGTCTTGTTCGATGCGCAGGCCTTCATTCCATTTGGCCATGCGCTCAGATCGGGAAAAACTGCCCACTTTGAGTTGCGGCACACCCCAGCCCACCGCCATGTGAACAATGCTCACATCTTCGGTTTCGCCGGAGCGCGCCGAAATGATGCTGTCAAGCCGCAAGCGGTTGGCCACCGCAAAAGCTTGCTGGGTTTCGCTGACGGTACCGACCTGGTTGGGTTTGATCAGCACCGCGTTGCACGCCCCCAAGCCAGCGCGCTCTTCAATCCTGGCGGCATGGGTGACAAAGAAATCGTCTCCAATGATTTGCAAACGGTGCCCCAGGGCCTGTGTCATGGCCCGCATGCCTTCGATGTCATCTTCGGCAAAACCGTCTTCCATCGAGATGATGGGATAGTCGTTGACCCATTGGGTATAGAGCTTCAACAGTTGCTCACGGTCAAAGCTGCGCTTTTCGCTGCGCCAGTGGTACATGCCTTGGTCGTGGTACTGGGTGGATGCCAAATCCAAACCGATGGACACATCGCGCCCAGGCTGAAAACCGGCGGCCTCAATCGCCTTGACCAAGGCCTCGATGGCCCCCTCGTTGGAGCCAAACTGAGGCCAAAAACCACCCTCATCGGCCACGCCCAAGTTTTTGCCTTGTTGGGTCAATGCCTTGCCAGCCGCGTGGTAAACCTCGGCCACCCATTCCAAAGACTGGGTGAAACTGCTGGCCCCGTTGGGAATGGCCAAAAAGTCTTGCAAATCCACACTGCCCTTGGCATGTGCTCCGCCGCCAAAAATTTGGATTTCGGGCAAGGGCAATCCCACCGCATCGCTGCCTGATAAATAGCGCCACAGGGGCAGATCGGCTTGCCGACTGGCCGCCCACATGCAGGCCAAGGACACCGCCGTGGTGCTGTTGCCCCCAGTGCGGGATTTATCTGGCGTGCCATCAGCGCGGCAAATGGCCGCATCGATGTTGGCTTGATCGGCAATCTCCATGCCCACCAAGGCAGGCGCAATCACCTCATGGACGGCTTGCACGGCCCGACCGACACCCAAGCCCTTGAGGCGCTGACCCCCATCGCGCAACTCTTTGGCCTCACCCGCGCCGGTGGATGCGCCAGCCGGCGCAATGGCGCGCCCGACGACACCGCTGGCCAAGCGAACCTCTGCCTCCACCGTGGGGCAACCGCGCGAGTCCCACACCGAGCGCGCGCGAACCGATTGAATCTGACTCATAGGGGCAATGCCTTCAAAATAATGTCCAAAATGGGATTGAGATGTTGGCTTGGCTGGCCCAAACCTTGGATGGCCGCTTGGCGCACCAATTCGCGCTGAGGTTCCAGCGTCAAATACTCAACAGGTGATTTACCGTCCACGCGCGCCAACAACAATGCGGGCAACAAACGGGCGGTGCGCGCTTCAAATGCAGCGGCATCCTCCCAATTCACCGAAGGCATGTAAGCGGCCACCATGTTGCGGTAAGACTGGCCCAACGCAAGCGCATGCGATGGTGCCAACACCGCTTTGAGCAACAAGTGGTTCAGGCAAAAGGCCAGGTCAAAAGCCGGGTCGCCGTACCAGGCGCATTCGGCATCTAAAAACACCGGCCCATGGGGGCCGCACAAAATGTTTTTGGGGCTGATGTCGCCGTGCACCAAGGCCAAATGGGTTTGCGCGGTTTGCTGGCATATGGCCTCTAATTGGCGGGCCCAAGTGGGATGCCGTTGCGCAGTCGCCAACAAATAAGGCTCCAGGCGCAGCGAAAAGAATTCGGCATCGCTCTTGAACCGGTCCATCAACCCGGGTTGCGACGCGGTGAAGCGGTGCATCTGCCCCAAACAAGCACCCACGCTTTGTGCAAATGGGGGATCCACCTGCCCTTGGAGCAACAGGCTTTTCCAGACCGGGTGCTTGTCGGGTGCCAGGTACGACATGAAAAACAAGCCACTGCCCTCGTCACGCCCCAACATGGTGGGCACATGCGTTGCAAATTCGGGGCCAATGACTTGGTACCAAGCGTACTCATAGGCATTGCGGGTCAGCGGCGCTTCCCAATGGGCGGCCACCTTGAGTTGGTGCAGCGCACGCTTGGCACAAATGCTGTGGTCGGCAAAATCAATCCGCCATATGTCGGAAGACACACCCCCCGTGAGTTGGACCATGTCTTGCACCGGCTGCCCTTGCCCCAAACCGAGCTTGTGCAGTGCGGTCAATACCTCTGGGTTCATGTGGGGCGCGCGCATTTGGCAAACCGCATCACCGGGCCTGCCATCCCGGTTCAGCCACCACCGGGTTTCGCAACACGCCGATGCCTTCGATCTCGACCTCCACCACATCGCCGGGCAACATCGGCCCTATGCCTTGTGGCGTGCCGGTGATGATCACATCACCGGGCCGCAAGGTGATGGCCTGGCTGATGTAGGACACCAAATGAACCACATCGAACACCAAATCAGCGGTGTTGCTGCTTTGCCGCAGCTCGCCATTGAGCCGTGTGCTGATGTTCAAGTTGCGGTGGTTCAAACCGGTGGCCATCACCGGCCCCAACGGGCAAAAGCTGTCAAAGCCTTTGCCAATCAGCAGGCAGCCGGCTTCCATTTCGGCAAATTGAATCGGTCGCTCGCTCACATCATTGGCACAGGTGAAACCAAAAATGTGATCCTCCACCGCTTCGGGTGCAATGCGACGACCCCCCTTGCCAATGATGACCGCCAACTCACATTCATAGTCCACCCTTTGGCCCTCAGCAGGGTAAACAATGGCTTCCCCTGGCCCAATGGCCGCGCTGTCGGGTTTCATGAAAGTGGCTGCACGGGTGGGCAAGGCATGGCCTGTTTCTTTGGCATGGGCGGCGTAATTGAAACCCACACCAAAGATGCGTGGCAGGTGCACCGGACACAGCAAGCGCAGCTGCGCGTTGTCATCGACCTGGTCGGTTGGCACCACTGTTTCAAATGGCAAACCTTTCAATCGGCGCCATTGCGTGGGCGATATTTGCTGTCCGTAATGCACATCGTTGCCAATCGCATATCTTGCAATGATCATCGGGAATCCTTTGCGGTAGGTTCAGTTCAGCTTGAGCGGGGCATCAACCATCGGAGGCTGGTTCGGACAAAGCCTGCTGGATGTCTTCGTCGGTGGGCCTGCCATCACACACCAACAACCTGGCCCCCAAGGTCAAGGCTGCCGCACCGGGCTCCATGAACAGGGGTTCGTTCAAGCAAGGGTTGGCCGTCATCACCCCCCAGGGACTGATGTACCAATCGCATCGTGTGCCAAGGGGCCAGGGGGCGATGGCCAGGGTGGCCACATGACCCCCGCCAACCGATCCCGTGCAAGCCCGCCAAGGCAATGCGCCTGCACGGCGGCCCTCGCCACCCTGCAGGGGCGACATGGCCGCAGCCACTCGGGCATTGAACCAGGCGTGCCGAGTTGGCCCGATGCGGATGGGATGGGTCGGCGCAGTCAGGCTGGAGGTGATTTCCAATTGAAAAGCCTGGTGCTGTGGCAGATGGCGAATGCGCGTGGTGCGCAACTCGGTCAAGACTTCGCGGCCTTCTGGTGCACCCCATTCGCGTGGCCCTCGCCAAAGCAGGTGTTGCAGCACCACCATGGAATCGCCCTTGGCTTGGTGGTCGATGCGCTGTTGCACGATGCGCCCGGGCGCTCGGCCTTGGAACACATCATTGACATAGAAGTTATAGCTGTAGACCTCGGTCTTTGGCCCCGCAGGCACATGCAGGTCCACATGATCGGCCGCCACCCAAATGGAGTGGTGGTGGGGATGATCTGCCGGGCTTTCGCTGGTCAGCGCAAAACCTGCGGGCGTGTGCACGGGGAACACATAGGGGCGAAACGCCCCTTGGGTGAACCCCAGCACCAGTTTGTCATGCCAGCAAAGCCAGCTGCGCCCACCGGCCGCCCATGCCCCTTGGGGCAGTTCGATGTCTTCTTGGCGAAGGCCAAAGGCCATCATCTGGCTGCCAATATCCGCCCAACCATGGCTTTGGTTTCTGCGCTCTTGTTGCCAAACTCGTCGAACAAAGGCCTGGCCGTTGCAAACCACTTACCCGCCTCATCGGCCGATAGCTTGTGCACGGTCACGCCGGCCTTGACCAAGTCGGCCAAGGCCTCATCGGTTTTGGCACGGTTTTCTTTGCGCTGCTCGGCAAACACTTCTTTGGCACTTTGGCGCACCAAGGCCTGCAAATCGGCGGGCAAGCTGTCGAGCCAGCGGGTATTGACCCGCACGGCTTTGGGCAAAAACCAGTGGTAGCTCAAGGTCAGGTGCTTGGCTTGTTCAAACCATTTGAAACCCCTGATGGAGAAGAAATCGGCTTCCACCGCATCGATCACCCCTGTGGACAAGGCCGTGTATTGCTCTGCATAGGGCAATGGCGTGGGATTGGCACCCAGCCTGCGCCAAAAATCGACCCAAATTTTGATTTCTGGCACCCGAATCTTCAAACCCTTGAGGCTGTCCAGGTTGGTGACGGGGCGCTTGGACAAGATGTGCCGAAAGCCCACTTCGGCGTAGGCCACAAATTCGACACCGGTTTTTTTGCGGGCCACTGCCGACACCTCCTCGCCCAGCGGCCCTTGCAAAATTTTGTCCACGTGGGCTTCGTCTTTGTAGATGAACCCGGGCGCTCCCCCAGTGGCCGCAATTTCAGGCGCGACCGACTCCTCGGTATCGGGCCCACCCACGGTGGCTTGGATGGTGCCAATGCGGCTTTGCTCGATCAATTGGGTGTAACTGCCCAACTGGCTGCCCGGGAAATGCTGCGCATCGATGCGCCCCCCACTGCGGGCGTTGAGCAGATCACACCATTTTTGCAAGGCCAGTGTGAGCGGCGCACCAATGGCTTCTGAATGGGCCAATCGAAGCACAAATTTTTGCTGTCCCCAGGCATTGCCCAAGGCGACCACGGGCAAAGCGCCGGCCGCTGCTTGGATCACTTGTCTGCGACGCATCCCGGTCAAACGCTCTTTGGGGTCATGGTTCATGCGGTGTCTCCTGTGAGGTGGATGGAAAGGGTGGATGGGTTTCAGTTTGTGCAAACGATAGCATGAAACATGGAAAAAACAGGCCTAGGTGTTTTCCATAGGTCCAGATCAAGCCAATTCCTCATTGGTGAATCGAAATATTGGCCATCGATTCTGATTGCAATCGTTTGCATGAAAAAACGGTGATGTGGCTATACTGCGGTCCTTCAAGCCCTGCTTGCATCCAGACAAACCAAGCCCTTGGTCACCATCAAACACATCGCACAACACTTGGGTGTGGCCGCCTCCACGGTGGCCAGGGCCTTGAGCGATGACGCACGCATCAGCGCAGCCACCCGGGCCAAAGTGGCCAAAGCTGCGCAAGAACTGGGCTATGTGGCCAACTCGGCCGCCCGCCAAATGCGCAGCCAGCGCAGTCGCTTGGTGGGTTTGGTGATCCCCGATGTGCTCAATGCGTTTTACTCCACAGCGGCCCAAGCCATTTCGCAATGTTTTGACGAAGCCGGCTACCAAATGGTGCTGTGCATCTCTGAAGACCGCCCCGAAGTGGAAATGCGACAGGTGCGCAGCTTGGCCGAAGCCCGGGTGGACGGGATTGTCTGGGTGCCCACCCTCCAACCTTTGCCGCAAACCGTGGGGTGGCTGCAATCGATTGACCATGCACAGTTGATTCGCAAGTGCCCGCTGCTCAAGTCAGACTGGTTTGGCATTGACGATGAGGCCACCACCCGCTTGGCGACCGAGCATTTGCTGGACTTGGGGCATCGCCATATTGCCTACATTGGCGGGCCCAAAGCATTGAGCACCGGCACCGATCGCCTCAAAGGTTATCTGCACGCCATGAACGCCGCTCAAGTGGCGGTGGACAACCGCCTGGTTTTTTGCGATGCGCCCGATGCGGCCAGTGGCCAACGGGTAATGGCTCAGTTGCTGGCACAAACACCCCGGGCCACGGCAGTGGTGGTGTCGACCTCGCGCGGGACCGAAGGTGCATTGGAGGCCTTGCGACAACATGGCATCCCAGTGCCCGGCGATTTGTCGGTGGTGGGCTTTAATGATTCACCCGCCATAGCCTGGTGGGGGCCTGGCCTGACCACGATGCGCCTGCCGGTCAAGGCGGTGGCCAGCGCCAGCGCGCAACACCTGATCCGCAAATTGAGCGCCAGCAAGTCCCTGCCCATCCCCGTGCCGGGCATGGTCACCCAATACCCGCCCCATTTGATCTTGAGAGGCTCGACCCAAAAAACGACCTCTCACAAACCTCGAAAGTCTTTATGAACATGATTCGCCGCATTTGGGCCATGGCTTTGACCGCGTTGGGCGGTTTGTGTGTGGCCATGTTGGCTGCCACCGTTTTGTTGACGGTTTTACAAGTGGTGTTTCGCTATGTGCTGGACAGCCCGCTGTCATGGTCGGAAGAATTGGCCCGCTGGCTGTTTGTGTGGTCGGTTTTTTTGGGCTGCGCCTTGCTCATCAGCCAACACAAACACATGCGGATGGAGTTTTTGGTCAGCCGCGTCAGCGCGCAGCGCATCCGCCAATTGGATTTGCTGAGCCAAGTGGTGATGACCGCCGCCTGCTGCGCCATGTGGGTCCATGGTTGGGATTTTTGCAGCCGGGTGACCGGCACCAGCGGTTCCCTGGAGTGGCCGTCCAAATACCTCTACATGGCGGTTCCGGTCAGCGCTGGCTTGTCGGTGCTGTGCCTGGCATGGCACAACCCCATGCAATGGCGTTTTCCAGGCGCTGGCTGGGTGGGCGTGCTGATGGGCGTGGTGGTGTACCAGGCGTTTTTGAGTGCCACCCCCTGGCTGACGTTTGACCTGGGGGTGGGATGGATGCTGCACATCGTTGCGCTGGGGCTGATGTTTTTGGATGTGCCCATCGCCTATTGCCTGGTCTTTGCGGCCTATGCCTCATTTGCCAAACAAGGTGACTTGATGATGCTGCCGATTTCGCAAAGCTTGGCCAGTTCGGTGAATTCTTTTCTGCTGCTGTCGATTCCGTTTTTCATCTTGGCCGCCCATGTGATGAATGCCAGCGGCATCACCCACCACCTGATTCGCTTTGCCTCGGCCTTGGTGGGGCATATGCGCGGCGGCTTGGCACAGGTCAATGTGGTGACCAATACCGTCATGGGTGGGTTGTCGGGTTCATCGTTGGCGGTGGCCGTGGGCACCGCCAAGGTGTTGGTGCCCGAGATGGAAAAGCGCGGTTACCCACGCCCGTTTGCAGCCGCTGTGACCAGTTGCGCCTCGACCATTGACAACCTGATACCGCCCAGCATTGGCATGATCATTTTTTCTGCCGCCGGTGCGGTGTCGGTGGGGGCTTTGTTCACCGCGGGCATCTTGCCTGGCTTGTTGATGGCGCTGGCACTGATGTTGACCGTGCATGTGCAAGCCAAGCGCAGGGGCTTGGAGGCCAGCACCACACCCATGCCCTGGTCGGAGCGCTTTGTGGCCTTTCGCGATGCCATCCCGGCTTTGCTGGTGCCCTTGTTTGTGGTGGTGGGGATGCGCGGCGGCGCCTTCACCGCCTCGGAGGCGGGTGCCATTGCCGTGGTCTACGCCATCGTCATTGGCCTGATCACTTACCGCGAATTGCAATGGCGGCATCTGCCCGAAATTCTCAAAGAAGGGCTGACCGACACCGTGGCCATCATTGCCATCGTGGCCGCGTCTGCCCCATTTGGCTGGGCTTTGGGCATTGAACGCATCCCGCAAAAGATCGCCCAGTCGATGGCCTTTTTGGCCGACAACAAATGGCTTTTTCTATTGGCCTTGAACGTGTTTTTACTGCTGGTGGGTTTGGCCATGGAATACATTGCCTCGCTGGTCATCTTGGTGCCGATCTTGATGCCGATTGCCATGTTGGCGGGTGTCGACCCGGTGCATTTGGGCATCATCATGGTGATGAACCTGGTGCTGGGTGCCTTGACACCCCCGCTGGGGGTACTGGTGTTTGCCACGGCCAATATCGCCAAAGTCAAAATCAATGAGGTCTACAAAGAGGTCATGCCCTTTTTCTGGGCCCTGATGGTGGTGTTGGCTTTGGTCACTTATGTGCCCTGGGTTTCGTTGGGCCTGAACCAATGGCTGACACCATGAAACCCTCGACCCACACACTGTGCTTTGGGGTGATTGGCATTGATCACCGGCACATTTACCATTTGATCCAAGGTTTGTTGGATGCCGGGGCCGTCTGTGCAGGTTATGTGGCTGAAAGCACCGACCCCAAGGTGCTCGAAGGTGTGCAAGAGCGCTTTGGCCAATTGCCCGCTTGCCAACACGCCGACGAGTTGTTGCAAAACCCGCGCATCCAGCTGATTGTGAGTGCGGCCGTGCCCGCGCAACGCGCCGACATTGCCATTGCCGCCATGCTGCACGGCAAAGACGTGCTGGTGGACAAACCAGGGGTGACCACGGCGGATCAATTGCGCCGGGTGCGGGAAGTGGCGGCCCAAACAGGGCGGATTTTTTCCATTTGTTTTTCGGAGCGGCACATCGTGCCAGCGGTGCAAGAGGCTTTGAAATGGGTCAAACAGGGGGCCATCGGCACGCCCATCCAAACCTTGGGCATTGGTCCCCACCGCTTGAACGCAGCCATTCGACCGGCTTGGTTTTTTGACAATGCCCAATTTGGGGGCATCTTGGTGGACATTGCCTCGCATCAAATCGATCAATTTTTGGCATTCACCGCCAGCCAACAGGCCGAAGTGGTGCACAGCCATGTGGGGCACTATGGCACAGGGACGGTGCACCCTGAATTCCAAAATTTTGGTGAAATCATTTTGCAGTCGCCTGGACACCGGGGGTACATCCGGGTCGATTGGTTCACCCCGGATGGCCTGCCCACCTGGGGCGACGGCCGCTTGTTTGTGATGGGCACCCACGGCAGCATCGAGGTGCGCAAGTACATTGACATTGGCGGCAAGCCCGGGACCAACCATGTTTTTTTGACCGATCAAACATCCACCCGGCACATCGACTGCAGCCAAGCAGCGCTGGATTTTTTCCGCCTGCTGATCAACGACATTTGCGAGCGCACCCAGACCTGCATGACCCAAGACCATGTGTTTGCGGTTTGTGAGCTGTCCTTGCGGGCACAATCTTTGGCCATGGAAAGAAAGGCACTCACATGAAACCCATGGGCATGGCATTGGTGGGCATTGGCCCGGGTGCGGTTCCGCACCTGCTCAGCTTGCATGATTTGCGCGATGAGATTGATTTGCGCTGGGCCATCACGCGCCGACCGGAAGCGGCCAACATGGGGCCCTTTCAAGGCCACTTGGCACCCAGTGCAGATTTTCAGGCCATGCTGCATGACCCAGCCGTGCTGGCCGTGATCATCGCCACGCCAGCGGCCACGCACCTGGAGATGGCCCAAGCCTGCTTTGCCCATGGCAAACATGTGTTGCTGGAAAAACCCCTGGACGTGTCATTGGCCCGCGCACAACGCATTGTGGAATTGGCCGAACTGAGCCATTGCCAATTGGGTGTGGTGTTGCAACACCGCTTCCGGCCCGGAGTGGAGCGCTTGCAATCGCTGCTGGACACGCAAGCTTTGGGCGAGGTGCAAGCGGCTTCGGTGAGCGTGCCTTGGTGGCGGCCCCAAAGCTATTACAACCAAGCCGGGCGCGGCACCTTGGCGCGCGACGGTGGCGGCGTGCTCATCACCCAAGCCATCCACAGCTTGGATGTGTTTCGCGCGCTGGTGGGCGTGCGCCGGGTGGTCGCGGCCCAGGCCAGCCGAACACGGGTACACCAGATGGAAACCGAGGACCATGTGCAAGCCTTGCTGGAGCTGGGCAATGGTGCGCCGGGTCGGATGATGGCCACCACCGCCCATTACCCGGGCGGCACCGAACGCATTGAAGTGATGGGCGAATTGGGCACGGCGGTGCTGGAAGGGGGCCATTTGCGGGTGGACTTCATCAATGGACAGGCCAGCATCGAGGTCAAGGCCGAAGGCGGCACCGGCGGCGGGGCCAACATCATGGACTTCCCCCACGACTGGCACCGCTCACTCATCACTGACTTTGTGGCATCCATCCAAAACCAACGCCCATCGCGCACCCATGGGGGCGAAGCCCTGCAAACCCACCAATGGATCGATGACTTGTTGGCCGCAGCCGGTCAGGTCGTGGCCCTTTAGGGGCGGCTCTGCCCTGTCCATTCCCCGCCGCAGGCCTTGAGCCAGCTGGGCAACAGGCTTTGCAAATGGGCTGGGTCTGGCACATGCACCCCTTGCCAACCGCGTTGGGTGGCGGCTTGCACATTGGGCCAGTGGTCGTCGAAAAAAACCGTTTCTGCGGGGATCAATTCCAAAGCTTGCTCGGCATGGGCGTAAATGGCTGGATCGGGTTTGGCCAGTTTCACCCGCGCAGAAAACACACCCCCATCAAAGCAGTTGAAAAAATCATGCGTGGCGGTCAAATGCACGGCATAGGGTTCGGGCATGTTGGAGAGGTAAAACATGCGCACCCGCGTGTGGGCCTGGGCACTTCGCCACTGGTGCAGTTGTTTCAACAAAGACACCGACGGTGCAATGGGCGACAGCGCGTGGGCAATGTCCACCACCATGGCACGCACTGACTTGTCGGGCTCTTGCAAAATGGTGGCCAAGGCTTGGGTCACACCATCGGTGTCCAACTGACCGGCATCAAAAGCCGACCAAGCTTGTGACCGAAAGCAAGCCTCAGCGAGTTGCTGGGCCAGTGGATCGGTGCTGCAGCGGTGTGGGAAAAAACGCTGCAGCAAGGCCACAGGCTCCCAGCGGACCATCACCTGCCCCAAATCAAACACCAGGTTCAGTGATGGGGGCGGAGTCATCTCAATTGGCGCATCAAACCCGCGGTGGATGCGTCCAGGCCTTGGACATCCAAATGGTCCCAACGCTGGGCCAGGTCAAGGGCCAAGGTTTTTCCCAGTTCCACACCGTACTGATCGAAACTGTTGATGCCCCATATCGCACCGCTCACAAACACCCGGTGCTCGTAAAAAGCGATCAATGCGCCCAGTCGTTCAGGGGTGAGGGCATCGAGCCAGACAAAGGTGCTGGGGCGGTTGCCACTGAAGCGGCGATGGCCGCCCGCATCGGCTTGCCCCATCAACAAAGCCTGGGCTTGGGCCACGGCATTGGCCAGCAAGGCTTTTTGGTGCCCTGGCAAATCATGTTGGGCTTCACGCACCGCAATGAATTCCATCGGCACCACCGTGCTGCCTTGGTGAACCATTTGGAAAAAAGCATGCTGGCCATTGGTCCCCGGCTCTCCCCAGAGCACCGGGGCCGTGTCATAAGCCAACGGCTGCCCTTGGCGGTCCACGCTTTTGCCGTTGCTCTCCATTTCCAATTGCTGCAAAAAAGCGGGCAAACGGCGCAAGCCACTGTGGTAGGGCGCGATGCCACGGCTGTGATGGCCGTGGAAATTGCGCATCCACACGTCGAGCAAACCCATGCGCATGGGCAAATTGGTCTGCACAGGCTGGCTGCAAAAATGCCGGTCCATCGCTTGGGCCCCTGCCAGCAATTGGCGAAAACCACTTTCACCCAAGGCCACGGCAATGGGCAAGCCGATGGCCGACCACAGGGAATAACGCCCACCCACCCAATCCCAAAAACCAAAACACTGGGTGATGCCAAATTCTGCGGCCGCTGCGCGGTTGCTGGTCAGGGCCGCAAAGTGGCGCGCCGTGTCTGTGCCGCCTTGGCGCACAAACCAGTCGCGCGCGCTGCGCGCGTTCATCATGGTCTCGGCGGTGGTGAAGGTTTTGGAGGCGATCAAAAACAAGGTGTTGGAGGCCTGCAAGCCTGCGAGCACGGCGGCCAATTCATGGCCATCGACATTGGACACAAAATGAAACCGCTTGCCCGTGGTGGCGGCTTGGTGCAATGCACCGACCACCAATTGCGGCCCCAAGTCCGAACCCCCGATGCCAATGTGCACCACATCGGTGATGTGCGCATCGGCCCGGACCTGTTCGGCATAGGCCAGCATCGCATTCAAGGTGTCATGCACCGCTTCCAAGGCAGGGGCCAATGGCCCGGTCAAACTGCCAGCGGGTTGGCGCAGCAACCAATGCATGACCTGTCGCTGCTCGGTGGTGTTGATGGCTTGTCCGGCAAACATGGCATCGCGCCATTGGGCCACGCCACACTGCTCGGCCAAGGCATGCAGCAAGGCCTCTGTGTCTGCGGTCAACGGGTTTTTGGAGAAGTCCACCCCCAGCCCCAAGGCGGTTTGGCTGAAACGCTCAAATCGATGTGGATCGCGCGCAAAAGCCGCGCGGATGTCCCAGTCGGTGTTTGCGTGGTGTTGCGCAAGCAGTGCCCACGCAGGGGTTTGGTCACAACGCACTGGGGTCACGGCTCACACCTTCATCAAGTGTTCAAGTTGCACGGCATCGGCACAAAAAGCGCGGATGCCCTCGGCCAACTTTTCGGTGGCCATGGCATCTTGGTTCAACGCCAACCTGAACTCGGCCTCCTGGAGCAGCGGCCAAGGCATGTCCGTTTGGGCGCTGGCCTTGGCATCCAAGGCCTTGGGCAATGGATCGAGGCAGGCATCCAACTGGGCCAATAAATCGGGGCTGATGGTGAGCAAGTCACAACCGGCCAAAGCGGTGATTTGCCCCACGTTGCGAAAGCTCGCACCCATCACCTCGGTGGCAATGCCATGGCGTTTATAGGCGTTGAAAATTTGGGTCACGGAGATCACGCCAGGGTCATTGGCGCCGCTGCGCTCAGCCTCGACCCAAGCACTGCCTTGGGCTTTTTTGTGCCAGTCGTAAATGCGCCCCACAAAAGGCGAGATCAATTGCACACGGGCTTGGCCGCATGCCACCGCCTGGGCATAGGCAAACAACAAGGTCAGGTTGGTGCGAATGCCCTGCTGCTGCAATTGCGCCGCGGCTTGTATGCCCTCCCAGGTGGCCGCAATTTTGATCAACACCCGCTCTGGGGCCACGCCTTGGGCCT